>Ga0123355_10001388_pt1 | contig 33772 bp, 24 predicted proteins | sample TergutEmb28metaG_3_FD_89872 | JGI IMG/M metagenome (GOLD analysis project Ga0123355, IMG submission 89872) | Embiratermes neotenicus P1 segment gut microbial communities from Petit-Saut dam, French Guiana - Emb289 P1 | ecosystem: Host-associated > Arthropoda: Insects > Digestive system > Gut ...
CGGCACGGTTACTTGGGGAACTACTACCAACATAGATATTGAAGAAGGTACAACGACCGTTCGTGGTACAGAAGGCAGACCTTCGCAAACTTGGTCAGGTGCTGTATTTGCTGCGGGTTGTGCGAAAACAGCCTTTAATGGCGGAACACTCGGCAACAACAATGCAGACTGTCGTCAATCCTTGCATAGTGTAAACAATCGTGGCGTCAGCCGAACGGGTGACTTTTTCTCTTGGTGCGCTGTTACGCGTTTTGCTGATGTGCTCTGTCCTGCTCCTTGGCGTGTTCCGACTACTGAAGACTTTGCAATTCTACATCAAAATTTAGGGTTTGATCTTCCTGCTGTGAACAGTGCCACCGCTGTAGCTATAGCAACTTCCGGAACTTATGCGCCTAATAATACTCAACAAGGCAGTACAGCTAACACTACAAATCCTGCTTCTGTCGGTGGAATTTGGGGCGGTGCCCGGTTTACGGGCTGGTCAGGGACTCTCACGCATGTGGGTTCGCACTACTGGTCGTCTACCGAGGTCTCCGCTACGTATGCCCGGTACCTGAGCTTCACTACGCCGCTTGTGTGGCCTCAGATCGACGGCAATAAGAGTTACGGGTTCGCCCTCCGCTGTGTCCGCGATACGGTATTTCCACCGCTTCCGACAGGCTGTAATGATGCCATGCCGGGTTTTGGCCCGGGCTTAGGTACCGTGACTTGGGGCAGCACAACAAACACAAACATCGAGGATAGCATCACAATTATCCCGGGTGACGGCGTAAGACCTGCGCAAGTTTGGTCTGGTGCTGTTTTTGCTGCGAATTGTGCGAAAGGAAGCACTACCGGTGGTGATCAGTTCAATGGTGGAACTGCCGGTAATTTTAATGCTGATTGCCGTCAGTCTCACTTAAGTGCTAGTGGTGGTCGTTCTTCGGCTGTTTCCGGTGACTTCTTTTCTTGGTGTGCTGTGATGCGTTTTGCCGGCGACCTTTGTCCTTATCCTTGGCGTGTTCCGACACAACAGGATTTCATCGACTTAGATATGAATATGGGAGGAACAGGCTTAAGTAGAAGTGGAGCAGCCGGAACGATAAACGGTATTACCATTCAAACTCAAATTTCAACCTGGTATACTTCTGGCAACGGTACTCCTTCTCTACCTGAAATTGGTGGTCTTTGGGGTGGTGCTCGGTGGACGGGCCATGCCGGCAGTCTTGTTAATAATACGCAATCATATTATTGGTCATCTACCGAGGCTTCACCAACGGCAGCTTACAACCTGGATTTTATGCCAGATGCAATAGGTTTGCAGACGGCAGCTGGTAAAAGCTTTGGTAGGGTACTCCGCTGTGTCCGTGATGCAGAACTTACCTCAGATTCTCTTTTAACTATCAATTGCCTTCCGGGCGCACCTCACTTCAATACTAATGGAGCACTTGGCGAAATCAGATGGGGCGGAAACACCAATATCGAAGATACAACTTGGGTTATTGTTGCTCAAGATGGACTTTCCGGACAAGTTTGGTCGGATGCGGTGACTGTGGAAAATTGTGATAAAACTGATTTTAGCACGGGAACAACTCCGTTTGAAAGCGCGAACCGTTTCCATGCAGATTGTCGTAATTCTGATGACAATGCTAATTTCAATGGACATTTTTTTTCTTGGTGTTTTGTAAAACGCTATGCAGAGCAACTTTGCCCTGCGCCATGGCGTGTGCCGACACGAGAAGATTTTATGGCTTTGGATAGTGCTTTGGGCGGAACAGGCTTAAATGGTCAGCTCGGCACTAATATCATTGGTGTTCGTGGTTATACCGGTGACGATCTTTCGCCGACCGGTGGTATTTGGGGCGGTTCTCGCTTTACGAGTTCGACAGGAGGTGTTACGAATAATTCGTTCTATTGGTCCTCCACCAATAATGGTGATGCATGGGCATCCAACCTGCAACTTGCTGCAGGGTCTGTATGGCCTCAAAGTACCAGTGGTAAACAAAACGGCTTTGCTTTACGTTGCGTTCGTGCAGCAGAACAATGCGAGCTTCTAATTCCTATAGTGAGAAGAGACACAATCGGCTTAAACGTTAATCATACATTTTCGCCGCTGCGTCCCGGCGGTGTAGCTTGGACTTGGCGCATTGGCACTATAACGCTTAACATGCAAACAGTCGGGGTTAGCTTCCCAACCTCGGGAAATCATCTCGCAACCGTTACACAGACCATGCCAAACGGCTGTGAGGTAGTAGATACTATCCACGTATTCGTAACTCTTCCGACCGGTTGCAACGATGCCATGCCGGGCTTTGGTCCAAGTTTAGGTACTGTTACTTACGGAAATACTACAAATACCGATATCGAAACGGGTGCAATACGCATTCCTGCAGCTTATGGAGCACCTGGCACAGTTTGGTCTAGTGTAGTTATGGCTTCGAACTGTAATAAAGGAACGTTTAACGGAGGAGTTTCCGGTAATTTCAACGCAGACTGCCGCGATGGCGTTCATTTCTCGTGGTGTGCCATAACTCGCTTCGGAGAAACACTTTGCCCATATCCATGGCGTGTTGCAACGATGCAGGATTTTGTTAATTTGGATATCGCGCTCGGCGGAACAGGTCTAAACCGCAGCATTCCGGGTACTTTCCCGCCTCCTTCCGATCCGGTGTTTGAAAGATACCTTTCAGTTTGGGGTACTGTTTTAGTGCCGGGCTCCAATGAAGAAATGGTAACTTATTGGTCGCAAACAGAAGTTAATCCAGATCAAGGAAACGCGTTGTGGATGGAATATTCGTGGGATCACAATGCGTTTGCGATTCACCCGAGATCTTCCCGTTGGAAATCTGATGGACACCTCGTCCGCTGTGTCCGCGATTGGACTATTACAGATACACTAATCTCCGTCAACTGCGATCCGGGAGCACCAAACTCAGGTGAATTCGGAACCGTAGCTTGGGGTGGAAATGCAGATGTCGAAACACTAACCTGGCAGGTTGGTGCGCAAGTTTGGTCGGATGCCGTTACGGTGAGTAACTGTAATAAGACAGATTTTGATGGCGGATCAGATCCCGGTTTTGCAACAGATTGTAGAAATAGCGATGGCAATGTTAATTTCCATGGTCATTACTTTTCATGGTGCTTTGTGATACGTTATGCAGATTTGCTTTGTCCTGCTCCTTGGCGTGTGCCAACAACGACTGACTTTGAGAATTTGCATTTAGGTCTTGGATACGCATCCCTTGGAGACGAGGTTGTACAACCGAACACGTACATGGTTTCGGATTCAGAACCTTTCATCGGTAATAATCTCCGTGGTGGTATTTGGGGTGGTTCTCACTTTACCGGGAGCATTGACGGAAACACTGGAAATTTCGCTCATCTGACTACTGCTTCGTTTTACTGGGCATCCACAGAGATAGATCCGACGACTGCATTCTTTAGAGGAATTGCATCCACTATCTCTCCATTTAGTATGGGCTGGAGCAAGGCTGACGGCATGGCGTTGCGTTGCGTCCGCGACATTGTCTGTTCCGTTGACTTAGGTACCGGTTTTACAACTGCAAGAAGTGTTCGTCAAGGTGATTGTGCCGGTTTTCCTGCTCTTACTGTAACTGCGATTCCTGCGGCCGGTGCTGCTTTCCAGTGGTATTCCAACACAAGTGCGAGTAATACCGGAGGTACTGCTATTGCCGGCGCTACCGGTTCTTCGTTCATCCCTCCGAGGACTACTGTTGGTGATGCATGGTATTACGTAGTTGTAACTTTCCCTATATGTGGCGATGTTGCAAGTGCGGTTAGTGGAATGCACACTGTTTTGCCGTTGCCTGCGGATGATCCTGCCTCTGTAGGTTGCAACCTGAATTTACCGGGTTGGGGTTCCAATACGCTCACTGCAAGTTTTGCTACAGACAGCACTTGGACTGTTTCCGGTAGTGGAATTACGCAGGAATGGTCTGATGTTGTTGTTGCAACTCAATGTGCGTCTAGAACGACAATTGCCGGTGGAAGCGCTGGTAATTTCAATGCAGATTGTCGCAACGCTGCCAATTCCGGAGCTAATAACTTTCATGGTCATTACTTCACTTGGTGTGCTGTTGTTCGTTTTGCAGATCAGCTTTGTCCGCCTTCTCAAGGTTGGCGTGTTCCGACTTGTGCTGATTTTGTGGATTTGGATATTGCTCTTGGTGGAACGGGTTTAAATCGTAATGTCGGAGAAAATACTGCTACCGGTGCTACTACTTTAGGTTATATGGGTACTACTGCTGTTAATTCTCCGAATAGCACTTGGGGCGGTTCTCGCTTTACCGGTTGGTCGGGCAGTCCCACGGATGCTTGGTCGTTCTACTGGTCTTCTACCGAGCAGAGTGCGACGAATGCTTTCTTCCTGGACTTCGCCGCGAGCGTCGTGGGCCCGCAGGGTGCGAACGTTAAGACTCTCGGCTTTGCAGTCCGGTGCGTCCGTTAGTTCGCTTCAGGAACTTTCTTGATTCCTCGAATTTTGGTTGTTCCCTCACGCCTGCGTTAGCGGGCGTGAAGTGGCTCTAAAAAAAATCGCGAAGCGATTTTTTGGCAAAAGGTAAACGGCAAATGGTAAAAGGTAGGACGTAGGTCGTTGAGCGTAGTCGAAACGCCGAAGCAGCCTTTCGCCCTTCGCCTACGAGCGTAGCGAGTTGCTGCCGCCGGCGCAGATGTCCACGTCCGTGCCCCCGTAGGGATGCAAAAATGAATTAATTATTATTGCATTACATCCTAACTTAATGACATTGAACTCGCGCCGGCAGAAGAAATTAAATTTCCAATCGCATACAACGGATAAACTTTGATTTTATCGTATTGCGCAAAATTTTCAAGCGAGGTGCGAATGCCGTACTCCGATTGTTTTTCTTCCAAAAATATATTCATGCTTTGCATCTTGCCGCTTGTTCCCGATTTTACTTCGATAGGAATGATCTTTTCGCTCTTTTGAATAACATAATCAACTTCGGCACTACTTTGCGATTTTTCTCTTGCCCAATAGTGGAGTTGTTTTTGTTCGTAGCATGAAGCAGATTTTAAAAGCTCCAAACCTACAAATTGTTCGGCAATAAATCCCCTGTTTACAAGCGAGAAGTCGCTACTGAAAAGTATGTCTGAAAGTTCCAACCCCAATAATCGTTGAAAAATACCCGTATCAAGTAGCAGAAATTTTTGTTTTCTATAATTTGCTTGTGCTCCAAGTGGAATGCCGTTTGCCGAAGTGTGTACTACCGAAATAACTAACCCCGCATTTTCCAACAATCCAATACTTTCCTTTATTTGCCGTGCATTATACGATTCTATTTTGGAATACATGAATTTACTGCCGGCTTGTTCCACAACCGCCTGAAATGCTCTTGCGATTCGTAACTCCGGAACTCTTTTTTTATATTTGGAAAAGTCTGATTTTAAGGAGTCCATCAAAACATTCAATTTTTTTTGTGTCGCAAGCATATCCCGGTTCTTCACATATTCCGAAACCACAGCCGGCATCCCTCCAACAACAAGAAATTTTTTTAGTAGTTCCAGTGCCATGTTGTGAAAAGTCGGAAACAATGGTTTTTCCGGTGAGGATCTGCATATTTCTTCCCACAAACGCTCTTCGCCGCAAGCCAACATAAATTCTTGAAATGAAAAGGGATACATATACATAGACGAAATTCGTCCAACACCAAACGATGGCAAGTCTTCCAAAGCAAATTCAAGTAGTGAACCGGCAGCGACAACGTGCAATTCGGGATAATCTTCGTAGAAATAACGCAATGCTGTGATAGCGCGGGGACATTCCTGTATTTCATCAAAAAACAACAGTGTTTTATTTGGAATAATAGGCTTTTTATATAGAATCGAGATTTGATTGCAAATGTCCTTAACATCAAGATTTCCTCCAAAATGGTTGTGAACGACCGCGTCCTTTTCGAAATTGATTTCTATAAAATGCTCAAAATTTTCGGCTAATTTTTTAACAGAAGATGATTTTCCGATCTGTCTTGCACCTCGAAGTAAAAGCGTTCTTCGGTCTTCTTCTTTGCTCCATTTCAGCAAATCGCTGTCTATTAGTCTTTTCAGGTACATTTTGCGTGTTTTTAAGGGCAAGCTTGGTTAGTTTTTGCTCATTTTTAAGGGCGAAAGTCGGCAAAATTTGCAGTTTTTTCAGGGCAAAGTTACGATTTTTTTTTGAAATGACCAAATTTTTTGAAAGTTTTCTTCACTCACAAGTTTTCCTTCTTCGTGAATACGAACGCATTGTTCAGCAAAAAGAAAATCGTCTATTCTTTCCAAAACTTTTTGTGAAATGCTCCCCATTTGAATACCGTCTCTCTCGGCTGATTCTTGGTAGAATTTAGCCTGTGCAGCATTCTGCGGATAAATTAAAATCGGGTTCATTTCTTTCGTTTTTTTGTGTTTACGAAAGACCCGCGCCCAATGTCATTAAGTTAAGCCATAAACAAATGCATAATTTTCTTCCGAATTCTCGCCGGAATAGGTAAGTTTGAAACGACAGGTTCGCCAATTAATTCACGGATTACAACCGATGCACAATGTGCTCCGAAAATCGGCGGCATATACGAAATTGTTCCGACAGTCGTTTTTTTATTTACCTCATTTTCGCAAAATACAACCGAATTCTCCCGCACTTTTTCTGTAGAAAAAACAGCGTGAAAACCGCTATAAATGTCAAATTTACGAAGCCGCTTGCGCAAAGCCTCTGCCAATCGGCATTGATAAGTTTGTGCAATATCTGCGATTTGAACTTGCGTCGGATCGGCTTTCCCACCGGCACCCATGGAACTGACTAACCGCAATTTCAAATTTAGAGAATGTACGATTAAATAGGTTTTTGGGGAAAACGTATCAATCGCATCTACGACAAAATCATAGTTTGCAAGTTGCAAAATATCAAGCAATCTTTGGTCTCTCGCATACTCTGAAATGACGCGCAGTTTTAAATTCGGATTGATGTCTAATAAGCGTTCTGCCATGACTTCGGCTTTCAAAAGTCCTTGATTACTGACCAATGCAGGCAGTTGTCGATTGCGGTTCGTTTCGTTTACAACATCGCCGTCGACAATAGTCAATTCGCCAATTCCTGCTCTACATAAGTGTTCGCAGGCTGCAGAACCTACGCCGCCCAAACCCATCACCAACACATGAGAAGTATGCAGTTTGGCAACATTCTTCTCGCCCAAAAGCAACTCTGTTCTTGCCTCCCAATTCATTTTTTGTTACTGCGAAATTCCTAATTGCCTAAACAAACTATCGTCTTGAATAACTTTCAAAGCACGTTGATAGGCGTGATCCATCGAACGGGTGGTTTGGAAAAAATATCGCACACCGTAAAGATTTCGTGCCAAAAGCGCCTTCAGGTTTAACAGGATAAATTCGTCGGAAGATTCCTGCAAGCGACGTTGGTTGGCATCTTCGGCTTCAGCTAAATTCATCAAAAATTCTCTCATTTGTTCCTCCGACCAAAGTATCTTTTCAACAAAATCACGATACGTTTCGCTCTCTTCAATCGGAACATCTCGTCTCATTTCTGCAAGCATTTGAGTCAAAAAACTATTTGCCATCGGCATACGGATGCGGTTGCGTTTGACACCTGCATTTTCTGCAAATCGCTCAAACTTCTCGGCAAATTCTCCATGAACTTGGAAATTGTTGTAAAAATCTTCAAAAGTAGGATATGTTTCCAACAAATTTTGACGTTCTCTATCCAAGTATGCCATTATGAAATTGTTGAGAGTTCCGGTTCTGCGAAGATCTACAAAAAAGTCTGAAACCCGGTTTGTATCAATAGGCGTAAAAATATCAGGGATAATTCCACCGCCGCCATAAACCACACGTCCGCCTGATGTGAAAAATCTAAGTGAATCAGGTAGCATGGTTGAATCGGGATGAACGAGCTCGCCACGTGTAAAACGATTCATTAAATCCTCAAAATATTGCTCGAAACCATCGTTGAATGGTTTTTGAATGCTTCTTCCCGATGGTGTATAATATCTCGCAATAGTCAGCCTAATTTCAGAACTATCGCCCGGCACAACAAACGGACGCTGCACTAGACCTTTTCCAAACGTACGGCGTCCTACAATAATGCCGCGATCGTGGTCCTGAATGGCTCCGGCAACAATTTCACTGGCAGATGCAGAACGCTCATCAACAAGCACGACAAGCCTTCCGGTTCTGAACATACCACCACGTGTTGACATATTGTTTTGACGAGGTTGATTAGCACCTTCCATATAAACAATCAACAAATTTCCTTCCAAAAATTCATTCGCCATTTCAATGGCTTGATCCATGAAACCGCCCGAATTTCCTCGTAAATCGAGAATGATATTTTCTGCACCTTGTTGAGTTAAACTTTGCAAAGCGGATCTAAACTCGGCAGCAGTTCTTTGCGAAAAACGATCAACACTGATATAACCGGTGTTCTCATTTTCCATAAAAAATACTTCTACGGTGTGAATAGGAATTCGATCGCGAACAATTCTAAAGTCTCTAACTTCGCCGTTTCGAAAAATTCCAACCGTTACAACTGTACCTCTTGGACCTCTCAAATTGCTGAATATAAAATCGTTTCTTGCGCTATCGCCGGTTGCATTCATCCCGTCAATCGTTACGATTCGGTCTCCGGCTTGAATACCAAGCCTTTCGGAAGGTCCGCCACTAAGGGCTTCCATAACTAAAACTGTGTCGTTAAAAATTTGAAAGGACACACCAATTCCATAAAAAGCGCCTTGCAATGCTTCGTTTGCACGTTGTACATCGCGAGCAGGGATGAACTGTGAATGTGGGTCTAAATGCCTCAGCATCTCAATAGTCCCCCTTTCAACAAGAGGCACCAATTCTACTTGATCCACATATCTTAAATGAATGAGATTTAAAAGAAAATCACTGTTTGTTCTCGCTGTTCGCAAATCATTGTTGTTTCGCGAAAACGTAGGAAGCGAAAGCAAAATAGCAACAATAATTAAAAATATTTTTTTCATTTTGGAAGAGAATTTGTTTACAAAGGTACGATTTTTTTTGGAAATAGGCAAATCTCTTTTCCATTTTCATTTTTTTTCGTATCTTTGCACCTTAAAAGTAGCAAAATGGCAATTTACAACGAATATAAACAACTCAGTCTAACTCGCATTGGAGAAGAAGTCTTGAAATTTTGGGAAGAGCAAAGCATCTTTCATAAAAGTCTGGAAACCCGCAAAGACAGCACGCCATTTGTGTTTTACGAAGGTCCGCCGTCTGCAAACGGTGTTCCGGGAATTCACCACGTGATGGCTCGTGCGATTAAAGATGTTTTTTGTCGTTACAAAACATTAAAAGGTTTTCATGTGACGCGAAAAGCGGGCTGGGACACACACGGATTGCCTGTAGAACTTGCCGTTGAGAAAAAATTAGGTATCACGAAAGAAGACATCGGAAAAGCAATCTCAATTGAAGATTACAACAAAGAATGTCGCACCGAAGTGATGAAGTACACAGGTCTTTGGGAAGAATTAACCCAAAAAATGGGCTATTGGGTGGATATGTCCGACCCTTACGTGACTTACGAGAATAAGTATATCGAAACAATTTGGTGGCTGTTGAACGAACTTTACAAAAAAGATTTGCTCTACAAAGGTTACACCATTCAGCCATATTCGCCTGCAGCCGGAACGGGTTTGAGTACACACGAACTCAATCAGCCCGGTTGCTATCGAAGTGTGAAGGATACAACGCTTGTTGCGCAATTCAAAGTTGTGCGCAACAACGAAAGCGAAAAACTTTTTTCCGATGTTTTCGGCGACTTGTTTTTCTTGGCATGGACAACCACACCTTGGACTTTGCCCTCGAACACTGCTCTTTGCGTTGGAAAAAACATTTCTTACGCAATGATTAAAACCTTTAATCCCTACACCTTTGAGCCAATCACGGTTATTCTCGGAAAAGAAACCGTTGCAAAATATTTTAATCCTGAAAATTTAGTTGAAAATTCTGCTGCGTTAATCCTTCCGGAAGATAAGAAAAATCTGCCGTATCAATTGGTTTGCGAAGTGAAAGGGAGCGATTTGGAAGGCTGTCGTTACGAACAATTATTGCCTTATGCACAACCTGAAGAAGGTGATGCTTTCCGCGTGATTACGGGCGATTTCGTTACAACGGAAGACGGAACGGGAATCGTTCACATTGCGCCAAGTTTTGGTGCCGACGACTTCCGAGTTGCCAAACAAAACGGAATTGGTGCGTTGACGATGGTTGATAAAACAGGGCGTTTCGTAGCCGAAATGGGCGAATTTGCAGGACGTTTTGTGAAACCGGAATATGACGCTTCGACAGGCTCAGCGTCCGGCTCAGCGAATTCGGTTGATGTTGATATTGTTGTGAAATTAAAACACGAAAACAGAGCCTTCAAATCCGAAAAATACGAACACTCGTATCCGCATTGCTGGCGTACGGACAAGCCGATTTTGTACTATCCGCTGGATTCGTGGTTTATCAAAACAACTGCGTTCAAAGAGCGTATGATTGAGCTCAACAAAACCATTCATTGGAAGCCGGAAGCCACAGGAACGGGGCGTTTTGGAAATTGGCTCGAAAATTTAGTGGACTGGAATTTATCACGCAGCCGCTACTGGGGCGTGCCTTTGCCGATTTGGACAACGGAAGATAAAATGGAGCAAATCTGCATCGGATCGGTTGAACAATTACAACAAGAAATCGAGAAATCTATCAAGGCGGGATTTATCAAAGCCTCGCCGTTAAAGGATTTTAAAGCAAACGATTTTTCAAAAGAAAACTATGACACGTTCGATTTGCACCGTCCGTATGTGGATGAAATAATTTTGGTTTCGCCAAGCGGACAAAAAATGTTCAGAGAAGCGGATTTGATTGATGTTTGGTTTGATTCCGGTGCGATGCCTTATGCACAATATCACTACCCGTTTGAAACGGATTTGAAAGGTGTATATCCTGCGGATTTCATTGCAGAAGGTGTTGATCAAACACGCGGTTGGTTTTTCACGCTTCATGCGATTGCAACGATGCTGTTTGATTCGGTGGCGTACAAAGCCGTTGTGTCAAATGGCTTAGTGTTGGACAAAGCAGGAAACAAAATGTCGAAACGCTTGAACAATGCTGTTGATCCGTTTGAAACTATTGCCAAATACGGTCCCGATGCCACACGTTGGTACATGATTACAAACGCTCAACCTTGGGACAATCTTAAATTCGACATCGAAGGCATTCCTGAGGTGCAACGTAAGTTTTTCGGAACACTTTACAACACGTATAGTTTTTTTGCTTTGTACGCAAACATTGATAAATTTGAGTATAAAGAAGCCGATATTGCGATAGAAAAACGTCCTGAAATCGATCGTTGGATTTTGTCGGAATTGAACACATTAATAAAGTATGTTGACGAATGTTATGCTGACTACGAGCCAACTAAGGCAGGGCGGGCGATTCAGGATTTTGTAGATGCGCATTTGAGCAATTGGTATGTGCGTTTGTGCCGCCGTCGTTTCTGGAAAGGGGAGTACTCCGATGATAAAATTTCGGCGTATCAAACGCTTTACACGTGTTTGAATGTGATTGCAAAACTAATGTCGCCGATTGCGCCGTTTTTCGCCGAAAGATTGTACTTGGATTTGAACCATGCAACGAAAAAAGAGCCGTTCAAGTCGGTACATTTAACGGATTTTCCAGCCTACAACGAAAAATTTGTAGATAAGAACCTGGAAGAACGTATGCAGTTGGCACAACAAATTTCGTCAATGGCTTTGTCGTTGCGTAAACGCTCGAATGTCCGTGTACGCCAGCCGTTACAAAAGATTTTGATTCCGGTTGTCAACAAGCATTTGCAAACGCAAATCGAAGATATTTCGCACTTGATTTTATCCGAAGTTAATATCAAAAACATTGAATTTCTTACGGAAACGGGCTTTTTAACAAAAAAAATCAAAGCTAATTTCAAACAACTCGGCCCAAAATACAGCACGCTGATGAAACCGATCTCTGCCGCAATTGCGGCATTCACGCAAAGTGATATTCAAAAAATGGAGGCTGACGGAAACTATATGTTGACGATTGAAAATCAGCCTGTCGAAATTTTGATTTCCGATGTGGATATCATTACCGAAGATATTCCGGGCTGGGTGGTTGCGAACGAAGGTACTTTGACCGTTGCATTAGATGTTACAATCTCCGATGAACTTAGAGAAGAGGGCATTTCAAGAGAATTGGTCAACCGTATTCAGACGATCAGAAAAGAGCAAAATTTTGGAGTTACCGACAAAATAAAACTCATTGTTGAAAAAAATAATGAAATAAATTTGGCAATTCAGAATAATTTTGCGTATATTTGCACCGAGACTTTGGCAGAGTCGTTGGATTTGGTTGACAAAATCAACCATCCGAATGTTCACGAGATAGAACTGACAGAAAATCTGAAAACTCGCGTCGTTGTTGAGAAAATATAAAAAACAGGTACAGATACGATTAATCGTATCTCAACAAAAAAGAAAGGAACAGAGCCATGGCAAAAACAGAAAAAACCAAATATTCCGACAAGGAATTGCAGGAATTCAAGAAAATTATTCTCGCGAAATTGGAAAAAGCCCGCGAAGACCTAAAGATACTGACGGAAGCCTATGTCAATAATGGCGAAAACGATATTAACGATACTTCGCCGACGTTCAAGGTATTGGAAGAAGGCTACCAGGTGATGTCGAAAGAGGAAAATGCACGTTTAGCAGCTCGTCAGCAAAAGTTTATCGCATCGCTTGAGGGTGCGTTGATCCGCATTGAAAACAAAACGTACGGTGTCTGCCGAGAAACCGGCAAATTGATTGCTAAAGAACGCTTGCGTTTGGTTCCTCATGCTACGCTGAGTATTGATGCCAAATTACAGCAAAACAAGCCGAAATCAGCATTTCAAAAAACCGAAGAGTGAAAAAAAAATATTTGCCGCTTGTAATTATAGGTGTGGTATTATTGCTTGATCAGACTCTAAAGTTTTGGGTCAAAACCAACATGCTCCTTGGTCAGGAATTCGTGATCTTCAGCTGGTTCAGAATCTTTTTTTTGGAAAACGATGGTATGGCGTTCGGTTTAACGTTTGGCGGAGCTCATGGGAAATTGATTTTGTCGCTTTTGCGGATTGTTGTTGTAATCGGAATTATTTGGTGGATTTATGATTTGATTCGTAAAAATGAGAGTAGGTGGGTGATTGCGGCGATTTCGCTGGTTGCTGCGGGAGCGCTTGGAAACATTATAGACGGTACTTTTTATGGTCTGCTTTTTAGTGAAAGCGGTGTTTATGGATGGATAGGTGCGGAAGTTGCACAGTTTTTGCCTGAAACAGGTGGTTATGCGGCTTTTTTGCATGGAAATGTTGTTGATATGTTTTATTTTCCGTTGTTTGAAGCGACATGGCCTCAATGGTTTCCATGGGTTGGAGGTCGAGATTTTATATTTTTCAGCCCTGTGTTCAATATCGCTGATTCGGCAATATTCTGTGGTGTTGTGCTGTTTTTTATCACGCAGATTCGTCAAGGTAAAGTTGAAATTATTCCCTCTAAAGAGAAAAAAGCAGCCATAGAGGCAAACTTATGATTTCGTTTCCAAATGCCAAAATTAATCTTGGACTTTTCATTACGGAAAAACGTCCGGATGGGTTTCATAATATTGAAACAATTTTGTTTCCGATTCCGTTGTATGATGCGTTGGAATGTGTTGAAATGGGTGACCTCGTAGAGACGCGCGGCCGTGCGTCTCTACATACCCACGGCATTCACATCAATGGGGAACCCGCCGAAAATCTGGTCTACAAAGCCTACGAATTATTGAAAAATGATTTCGATCTGCAGAATATCCGCATTGATTTGTTGAAAAAAATCCCATTTGGTGCAGGTTTGGGTGGAGGCTCCGCAGATGCTGCATTTATGTTGAGACTGTTGAATGAAAAATTTTTGTTGAATATTTCTGATGAGAAGTTGGAAGATTATGCCCGTGAAATCGGAAGCGATTGTGCCTTTTTTGTGAAAAACAAATCGGTTTTTGCTTATGAAAAAGGCGATAGATTTGAGCCGATAAATTTAAATTTGCCGGGTTATCAACTTGTACTGATTTGTCCTCCAATCCACGTAAGTACGAAGACTGCTTATCAAAACATTGTTCCGAAATGTGCAAGTTTTGATTTGCGAAAACTCCCGGAAATTCAGGTGAACGAATGGAAAGTAGTATTACAAAATGATTTCGAACCTTCCATTTTTGCACAACATCCGATATTATCCGATATCAAGCAAAATCTATACGATTTAGGTGCGGAATACGCTTCAATGTCCGGTAGCGGATCGGCGATTTTTGGCTTGTTCGGTAAAGAAAAAAGATTTGAAAAAAAAGAAAGACCGAAAAATCATTTTGATTATCAGTCTTTCATTTTGTGATGGTGGCATCGGTCGGAATCGAACCAACGACACAAGGATTTTCAGTCCTCTGCTCTACCAACTGAGCTACGACGCCATCCGTTTAGGGGTGCAAAGTTACAAAAAAAAAATGAAACAACCAAATTTTTACAAATATTTTTGTATCTTTGCAAAACTTTTTATGACAAACCTAACCATAGACATCGGAAACACTCTAACTAAATTCGCTGTTTTTGAAAACGACGAGATGCTGATTTTTCAGAGTGTGGAAAGTTTGGAAGCTAAACATATTTTGGAAATTCTAAAACAATTTTCTTTAGACGGATACATTGTTTCATCGGTTGCAAAAACGCCTGACTTTTTACACGAACTATTAAAGGATGTAAGATGCATTAAATTTAATTATCAAACACCAATTCCAATTGTCAATAAGTATGAAACGCCGGAGACACTGGGCTTAGACCGTTTAGCACTGGCTGTTGCAGCGGCAAAACATGCTCCGCAAACCGATGTTTTGGTAATTTCTGCCGGAACTTGCATCACCTACGATTTTATTACATCAAAGAACGAATACATCGGAGGTGCTATTTCTCCGGGACTGCGGATGCGTGCACGTGCGATGCATGAATTTACCGAGCGATTACCTTTGGTCGATCTGCCCACGGAGATAGGGTATTGCGGCGTAAATTCAATATCTGCGATTCAATCAGGAATACTCAAGGGTGTACAAGATGAAATTGAGGCGAAAATTACGTTTTTTAAGAAAAAAAATCTAGCCGGAAGAATTTTTTTGACAGGTGGCGACCAAAAATATTTGGTAAATTCAATAAAAAGTCGTACATTTGCAGTTTCTAATATGGTATTAATCGGACTTAATGAAATTCTACAGCATAACATCAGGAAATCTTAAACCCCTACTCACGCTTCTATTTTCCGTCTTTTTGACGGGTATTTTTCAAGCACAAAATCAATCCATTTCACCGTACTCAAGGTTTGGAGTAGGAGACTTGCAACCCATTCAAACACCAAGGCATGTGGCTATGGGCGGATTGTCGATAGGATTGGTATCACCACTGGATTTGACAACCCAAAACCCGGCATCATTTATCAACTTGGATTCGCTGATGGTGAATTTTGAAGTAACCATGCATGCGATACATTCAAGATTACAGGAAACAGTCAACGGAGAAACTACATCTGCAAACACAAATCGTGCATCGTTAGGACAAGTTTCATTTGCTTTTCCAATCACCAACTGGCTCAGGTCAGGCTTTGGATTAACTCCAGGGTCCAATATGAGTTACAACGTGCGTCGCGATTTTGGAGCAGGAGATACTATTATTGGAGAACGAATACTGAACCACACAGGAGATGGCGGACTGAGCCAGCTGTTTTTGGGGATTGCAGTGGGAACAAGTCGAATATCGGTTGGTGCAAATTTGAACTATCAGTTTGGGTCATTTGCTCGCAACGCTTATATGTTTTTTTTGGATACTATTTTACTAATCCCAACAGCAACAGAACGATTAAGCGAAGTTGATGCGTCAGGCTTTTTCGTTGACTTGGGGCTTCAATTCAGACAACCGCTGTCGGATCGATACCAATTTGGTCTCGGCTTTACCTATAGACCGAGATACAGCCTAAATGCAAGCAAAGATTTGTTGGAACTTTCAACCGTTCGGCAGGTTGGTGTTGTAGACACAATTCATGCCGAAATCTCCACAAAAGGAACATTGCGAATGCCGGAAATGTACAGAGTTGGATTGTCGCTCGAAAGATTAGGCCGTTGGGTAATTGCGGCTGAATACTCGCTTGTTGATTTTCGCAATTACCGGGAGTTTGGACGTCAAGATCCCAATTTGTCGGTTTCACAAATGTTTCGTATGGGGATGGAGTTTAAAGGACGTCGTTTCGACAACCGCTTCATGAATCGCATGACTTATCGCTTCGGCTTTCACCACGGAACAAGTTATGTTGCTTTCCAAGAGCAGACACTCATCCAACAAGGTATCAGTTTTGGTTTTGGGGTGCCCATCACTCGTAGAGGAGGTTTCACTGCCGGTTGGGCAATGTTAGATGTTGCCGTAGAACTTGGACGAAAAGGAAACGTGAATAATCCCGGACAAATTCAAGAAAATTACGGACGTATAGTAGTCGGAATATCAGCATTTGACCGATGGTTCATACGTGGAAGATTCGATTAAACATTAAACTATATTAACTCCAAAGTGTCAAACTCAAAAAGAAAAATTTTTACGATGAAGATGAAAACGATTAAACCCATCATTTTATTGCTTTTTGCTCTAAGCAGCATGAGTGCTTCAGCTCAAAGATTTGGTCAAACTGAGCAAGATAGTATTGCTTGTGTTCGAAATATATCTTTATATTCGGAATTTTTCAGGCAGCAAGATTTTGCAAGTGCTTTTGAGCCTTGGTATCAAGTTTTTAGAATTTGTCCGGCAAACCACCTCAATACGTTTATCCGCGGGCGTCAGATTGTTATGCAGAGAATTGCGCAAGAAAGAGATGCTGAGAAACGTGAAAAATACATTGACTTGCTACTCGAAGTGTGGGACAAACGCATCCGGTACTTTCCACAAGGGCAGGGACGTTGTAAAGGTTTTCTTTTAAGTCGTAAGGCTAACGACCTCAGAACACTTCGCCCTCAACAAGTCAATGAAGCCTTTGAAATGGTGTATCGGGCTGTTGTGGAACTGGGTGTTGGAAACGACCATGTTGCGCCACTTCTTCTTTTCCAATATGCTGTAGAAAGTCAAAGAAGTGGAAATATCGATATAGAAAGAGTCGTTGATGTTTACGAAATTTCGGCTTCTTATTTGGAAAGAATTCTCAGAGAACAACCGGGCGACACAAATATCATAAATGCGCTCGCAAGTTTAGATGCCGCATTTGAACCGCTTGCAACGTGCGATGTAATGATTCCAATTTTTGAAAGACGATGGGAAGAAAACAAAAGCGATATCGCATTTTTGCAAAATGTTACTCGTGTTTTGGATAATGCAAACTGTACCGATGCTGAACTGTTCTTTACTGCCACACGGGCATTGCATGCGCTGGACCCAAGTCCGAGATCCGCTTTCCTAATAGCACGAATGCTTGCTGCGCAGCAAGACTGGGCAAGAGTTATATCGTATTTAGCTACTCATGCTGATGGTCTAGAAACTGATCGCCAGCGAGTTCAAGCATTTTTACTGCTTACACAAGCTTTCTCACAAGAACGTAGATACCGCGAAGGACGTGCGACCGCATTGAGAGCATTGGAAATTGATCCTACAGAAGGTATGGCACATATGCTCATCGGTATGATGTACGCTCAAACTGCAAGAGATTGCGGCGGCGATGATGCGATTTCGAGAGGAGCAGTGTATTGGGTAGTTGTAGACAGGCTTGAAAGAGCAAGAAGCCTTAACCCGAACTTACCTCGAATTAGTGAACATATTGCGGCATTCAGACAACATTTTCCTTCCGGAGATGATTTGTTTTTCCAAGGCATAACAGAGGGAAGTACTTGGCGTGTAGAATGCTGGATTCAAGAAACTACAATTGTTCGCTCACGTCCGTAAAATGGTGTGAAAGTACGAAAAAGTATGAAAGGTAGAAAGAAAACTCTCACACTTTCAAACTGCGTAAAGAAATGAAAAAAATCCTAATAGTAACAATTTCCGTTGTGTTGGCAGTAAGTTGCAGCCGACAAGGAGAACCGTTTTTCTTGGATGAAAATACTCCCCACCAAACGATGAGAAATGCAACGATCATGCACACGGACTCAGGACGAGTGCAGATGGTTACGTGGGGTGAAGAAATTTGGAATTTTGATGATGAAGATCAAACGCAGGAGTTTCCGCGAAGCGTCAAAGCTACGTTTTACGACGTAGATGGCACTATAACTACAATTGTCACAGCCGATGAAGGCACTAATTGGCAAGGGAGGCAACTGATGCATCTTCGGGGAAATGTAATTATTCGAGATCTTAGAGATTATTCAAGAACATATACCGAGAGCTTTTTCTGGGATCAAGAAGCCGGTGAAGTTTATTCCGATGTCCCTTTTGTACGATTATTCGAAGACGGCTCACGACAAAGCGGGTCAAGCTTTAGAGCGGACGAACAAATGATTTATTGGCAAGTTACGGATAGTCGTTGGACGCACGTTTTAAACTAATCTGATGGACTTACTGCTGATTATTGCTGTTGTTCTAGTGTTCTCGGGGTTTTTCTCCGGAATTGAAATTGCCTTTGTAAGCACCAACAAACTGAAAATAGAGGTAGACAAAAACAATCGCGTATTTTCAGCACGCTTGCTGTCGCATTTTATAAAAATGCCTTCGAGGTTCATTGTATTTGTACTTTTAGGAAATAATATCACGCTAGTTATTTATGGTATATTTGCTGCCAAGCTTTTAGACCCGTGGATTGAATCGTGGCTTCCCGAAGTACTAAATACGCAGTTTGTTTTGCTAATTATTCAAACGATTATTGCGACGACCGTTGTCTTGGTGTTTGCCGAATTTCTGCCAAAAACGTTGTTTCGGATGAATTCCAACAGAGTTTTATCCGTATTTTCAATTCCGATTTGGCTGATTTATATTTTGCTCTATCCTGCGGTGTATCTGTTTATGGGCTTGAGCAATATGCTTCTCAAACGTTTTTTTAAATATAAAACTGCGGAAGTTAAAGAAGTCAAATTTTCGCCGGTTGATATTGATTATTACATTCAGGAATTCAGCAATGTACCGAAAGAGGAAAACGAAATCAGCCAGGAAATTCAAATGGTGCAAAACGTTATGGATTTGCAACATGCCAAAGTACGCGAATGTATGGTTCCACGTAAGGAAATCGTAGCGATTGATGTAAACTCTTCACTTACGGAATTACAACAAAAATTCACAGAAACAGGCTTGTCGAGAATTTTGATTTACAAAAGTTCGGTTGACGATATTATCGGCTATGTCCACGCGTTTGATTTGTTCAAAAAACCGAAAAGTATTCGCGACATTCTTCGCAAAATAGAGGTAGTCCCCGAAACGATGCTTGGAAATAAATTGATGAAAGAGATGATTGACAAAAAGCGTAGTATTACAGTGGTTGTAGACGAATTTGGCGGTACCTCCGGTGTGATTACGCTGGAAGATTTAACGGAAGAAATTTTTGGAGAAATCGAAGACGAATTTGATGTGGACGATTCGCTCGAACGGCAAATCGATGATAAGCGTTATGTGTTTTCGGCACGCTCGGAAATCGATAACTTGAACCGCGATTTTGACTTGAATCTTCCCGAATCAGACGAGTACGAAACTTTGGCGGGTCTGATTATGAATTATCATGAAAATATTCCGCAAAAAGGCGAAGAAATCCGCATCAACGATAAATTTGTTTTCCGCATTCTACAAGCCTCCGACGCAAAAATTGAAAAGGTAATGTTGACTATTATCGACGATAAGTAAGCGTAAGGGCGACCCTAGCGGTCGTCCTACAAAACGACAAACACAGAATATGAACCCCACGCTAATTCTCTCCATAATTGCCGCATATATTCTGCTTTTATTCGGAATTGCCCACCTTACAACTCGAAAAGTCGATAGCCAGTCCTTCTACAACGGAAATCGCCGTTCTCCTTGGTATATCATCGCATTTGGAATGTTGGCTACTTCTATTTCCGGCATAACATTTGTGTCGGTTCCCGGAATGGTCATGAACAGCGGATTTGCTTACATGCAGATGGTGTTTGGATTTATATTCGGCTACATTGCAGTTGCTGCAATCCTGCTGCCGCTTTATTACAAGTTGAATTTGACGACGATTTACACCTATCTCAAAGGTCGTTTCGGTATGCAATCCTATAAAACAGGCGCATCGTTTTTCTTGCTTTCGCGAACGCTGGGTTCTGCACTCCGCCTGTTTATTGTAGCAATTGTTTTGCAAACAGCCGTTTTTGACTCGTGGAATATTCCGTTTATTGCCACGGTGTCAATCACAATGCTGCTGATTTTTCTTTACACCCGAAAAGGCGGTATAAAGACCGTGATTTGGACAGACGTCATTCAAGGTATCGTTTTTTTCGGAGCAATAGTTTTGTGCCTTATTCATATAAAAAATGTGCTGGATTTGGATTTTATGGGAATGGTGAGAACTATTGCTGATAGTGGTATAGCAACAACCTGCGGCGACAAAACGTTATCCACAATTTATGTCGGCGAAGCTGCACATCCCCGCTTTTTTTGGAAACAATTTTTGGCAGGTATTTTTACGGTTATTGTGATGACGGGTTTGGATCAAGACCAAATGCAGAAAAATTTGGCGTGTAGGTCGTTGAAAGATGCACAAAAAAATATGCTCACCTACGGTGTAATGTTTGTTCCTGTAAACCTACTGTTTCTCTCGCTTGGTGTGCTTTTGGTTGTGTTTGCACAACAAGTAGGGCTGAACCCGTTTGCCCTCAGTCCCGACGAATTATTTCCGACATTAGCAACGCAGGCTGATCCGGCTACCGGTGAACTTTATCTCGGTACGTTTGTGGCTATTTTGTTTATTCTCGGAATTATTGCGGCGGCGTATTCCAGTGCAGATTCTGCAGTTACAGCACTAACTACATCGTTTACGGTTGATATTTTAGGTGTAAAAAATGATGATCCGAAATTGATGAAAAAACGCACGATAGTTCACATCGGGGTTTCACTCGTTTTGATTTTTGTTATCGTGTTTTTTAGATATCTCAGCAATGATAGCGTGATAAATGCTGTTTATGCCATTGCCGGTTACACATATGGTCCTTTGTTAGGGCTTTTTACCTTTGGATTATTCACAAAATATGCCGTGAAAGATCGCTACGTTCTTATTGTTGCGGTCCTTTCGCCGATTTTGAGTTATATTTTGAATACGTATGTTCACAATTTTGGTTTTGCGATTTTAATTGTAAATGGAGCATTGTGTTTCATTGGACTTTGGTTGATTAGAGATAAGAAAACACAAAAACTTGTGATTTCATAATTTTTTTAATACCTTTGCAAAAGTTATCAACAAAATGGTGAATTATTAACAATTCATATACGAAAATCGACTTTTTTGCGTTATATAGGGTAGAAACCAAAATCTAAACTATGGAAACTACCATTCAAACGCAAATCATTTTGCCGATTTTTCAGAAAATCCACGAAATCAGAGGACAAAAGGTTATTCTCGATTTCGACCTTGCAGAACTCTACGATGTTGAAACAAGAGTTCTCAATCAAGCAACTAAGCGAAACATAGCCCGATTCCCATCGGATTTTATGTTTCAATTGACTAAGATAGAGTGGGTTGCAATTCAAAGATCACAATTTGTGATCTTTAATCCACAAAATTCAGAAATTCAGAAGAATCAAAGACCGCAAGGTTTGTCTACAGAACAGAAATCTATTGAAGATGAGGACGATAGCGTTTTGAGATCACAAATTGTGATCTCAAAACAGCAAATTGCTGAAAACGAAGATGGTAGGGGTGGGTATAGATATTTACCTTATGCTTTCACCGAGCAAGGCATCGCAATGCTATCCTCTGTATTGCGAAGCGAGCGAGCAATTGAGGTAAATATCGCAATAATGCGTGTTTTTGTGGAAATGCGTAAACTTTTTCTAAATCACCAAGAATTATTGATTAAAGTTGGTGAGTTGGCTGAAAAAGTAGGTGAGCACGACCAGTACATCAAAACATTGTACGAATACCTGAAATCTTATGATGAGGAGCAAAAACGCCGTTTGGAATGGGAAAATCGAAAACCGATTGGGTTTGTGTAGAATGGTTTCTGCAACCTTCATGCACTGCCCGTTAGGGCATTCAGATCAATAGAAAAACCGTTATCCACCTAACGTGTAGCCCGGAGGGCTTCCACAATTTATTCATTTTTTGATGTGAGTGCCCAACGGGGAAAACCGAAAGCCGAAATGGTTTCCTGCTGAAAGAACAAGAGAGGAACCGATTCGTTCAGCATTTAGTCTGCCGATAAGATTTATTTTTCGGGACTGACAGTAGAAATTTTCAATTTTCAATTAAATTTCGTATCTTTGCACCAAATTTTTTTAGATGGCGAAGAAAGCAGACAGCAAAAAAAAGCAAGTAGAATTAGACGAAAATAACGAGCAAATCGCAGATACTTTGGAAAATACAGCCCGAAAAGAGGAAAAATCCCGAATGATCAGCCTCTCGAATATGTATCAATCGTGGTTTTTGGATTATGCGTCGTACGTGATTTTGGAGCGTGCCGTTCCGGAAATACAGGATGGATTGAAACCTGTACAGCGCCGTATTTTGCATTCAATGAAAGAGTTGGATGACGGGCGTTACAACAAAGTTGCCAACATCATCGGAAACACGATGAAATATCATCCGCACGGCGATGCCTCAATCGGCGATGCGTTGGTGCAACTCGGACAGAAGGATTATTTAATTGACTGCCAAGGAAATTGGGGAAATATCTTGACCGGTGATAGCGCCGCAGCACCGCGTTATATTGAAGCACGATTGTCGAAATTCGCTTCAGACGTGGTTTTCAACCCAAAAACAACACATTGGAAATCGTCGTATGACGGACGAAACAAAGAGCCGATTACTCTGCCTGTAAAATTTCCTTTGCTGCTTGCACAAGGCGTTGAGGGTATTGCTGTTGGTTTGGCATCGAAAATTTTACCGCATAATTTCAACGAGCTGATTGATGCTTCGATAAAAGTCTTGAAAAATCAGCGTTTTGAACTTTTTCCGGACTTCCAAACGGGTGGTTTAGTTGATGTTGAGAACTACAACGACGGTTTGCGGGGCGGAAAAATCAGGGTTCGTGCGAAAATTTCGCAAGTTGATAAAAAAACCTTGCTAATTTCAGAAATCCCTTTTGCAACAACGACTTCCTCGTTAATTGATTCCATTCTGAAAGCCCGTGAAAGGGGCAAAATCAAAATTCGGAAAATTGACGACAATACTTCGGAAAATGTAGAAATTTTAATCCATTTAGAAGCAAATGTTTCACCCGATACCGCGATTGATGCACTGTATGCGTTTACCGATTGCGAATATTCGATTTCGCCGAATGCTTGCATAATTGAGGACGAAAAGCCTATTTTCATAGGTGTTACGGAAATTTTGAAGCGTTCCACCGAACACACGATGGGGCTTTTAAAACGTGAACTCGAAATTCGATTGAACGAACTAAACGATGATTGGCACTACACTTCGTTGGAAAAAATCTTTTTCGAAAAACGTATCTATCGTGAGTTAGAGAACGATGTGAAAACTTGGGAGCACTTGCTGAATGATATCGAAGAAGCGTTCAAGCCGTACACAAAGAAACTCAAGCGTGAAATTACACGTGACGATATTTTGAAGTTGACCGAAAAACCGGTGCGTAAAATATCCAAATTTGATGTCAAAAAAGCCGACCAGCACATCAAAAACTTGGAGCTGGAAATGGACGAAGTGAAAAATCACTTGAAACATTTGATAGATTACACGATTAACTATTTCCAACAAATCAAGAAAAAATACGGCAAAAATTGGGAGCGTAAAACCGAAATTCGAAATTTTGAAACGATCGAACGCACTGTGGTTGCTGCTGCAAACGTGAAACTATACGTGAATCGTGAAGAAGGCTTTGTCGGCACATCGCTGAAAAAAGACGAATTTGTTTGCGATTGCTCGGATTTGGACGATGTTATTGTATTCCGCGAGGACGGCTCGTTTATGGTGGCTAAGGTTGCTGAAAAAGTGTTTTTTGGAAAAGATATTATCCATGTAGATGTGTTCCGAAAAAACGATGATCGCACGGTTTACAACATGGTTTATCAAGACGGAAAATATGGCTTTGCGTACATCAAACGTTTTAATATCGGTGGTATTACACGTGAAAAAGTGTATGATTTGACCAAAGGTACAAAAGATAGCAAGGTGCTTTATTTTACGGCAAATCCAAATGGTGAAGCCGAGAAAATTCGTGTGTTTTTGAAAAATAAACCAGGTTTGAGGCGTCTGGTTTTTGATTTTGATTTCAAAGAATTGGCGGTAAAAGGACGCTCCTCAATGGGCAATATCTTATCCCGAAATTTGGTCAAAAAAATCGTTTTGGAAAACGAAGGACATTCAACGTTGAGTGCTCGAAAACTCTGGTTTGACGAGAGTATCAGACGACTCAATGCCGACGAACGCGGGCAATATCTGGGCGAATTTAAAGCACAAGATAAAATTCTGGAATTAACGCAAGACGGCTATTATCGTTTGTTGAATTTCGATTTGGGCACGCATTTCGACGAGGATTTAATTCACATCGAAAAATTTAACCCGAAAAAACCAATAACAGCGGTTTATTTCGACGGCGAAATTCAAAAATTCTATCTCAAACGCTTCACAGTTGAAGAAACCGACAAACGAACGCTGTTTATCGACGAACACCCCGAATCGTATTTGCTCACAATTAATGCAGATTGGCACCCGATGCTCGAATTGGAATTCGACAAAAAGGCCAACAAACGAGACCTCGAGGACGAAGTTGTAGATTGTGTGGGATTTATCGGCGAAAAAAGCCACAAAGCCAAAGGCAAACGCTTGTCGAATCATGCCATAAAATCCGTGAACTGGTTGGAATCTCAACTGCATGAAAACGATGAAATCCCTGAGCAATCCTCAGAAATTGAAATGAAATTAGATTCCGAATTGGGCGTAGAATATGACGGGAATATGGTACAAGGAGAATTGTTTTAGTTTTTTTTCATATCTTTGCAGGAATGTTCACACACATCAATATCAATGAAAGAATTAAATAGTTGTCTAGGAGTCATTGGGCTAGTATTGCTTTTCCTCGCAAGAGGATTCCTCGACTTCACACACTTCGTGTGCTTCGCTCGGAATGACGGGCATCTTTTTCCCCTTTCTTTTCCACATATCGCCGTCATGTCGAGCCGCAGGCGAGATATCTCCTTGCTATTCTCAATTAAATTTCGTATCTTTGCAATGCCAAGTTTTGAAAACAAAAAACGACTTGAAGTTATGATTACAAAAACTCAACTTAGAACTGTATCGGACAAACTTCCGGAAACGTTTACGATTGACGATGTTATTGATCGTTTGATTTTTATTGAGAAAGTTCAAGTAGGGCTTGAACAGTCTGAAAAAAATATTGTTAACACAAAAGTCGAAGCAGAAGAAAAATTATCAAAATGGTTAAGATAGTTTGGACGGATAAAGCCATTGACGATTTAGACGACATTGGACATTATATTGATATTGATTCCGAAAAATATGCTAAGATTGTTGTTAGTCGGCTGTTTAAGGCAGTAGATATTTTAGAGCGCCACCCACAAATTGGTCGTATGGTTCCCGAATTTAGTAGCGAGAATATTCGAGAACTAATCAATGGAAATTACAGAATTGTTTACACCATAAAAAATCAGTTTCAAATAGATATTTTAACAATACATCATTCAGCAAGATTGCTTGATGAAACTTCAACTAAATAAAGCATGCTTTTAGAATCCGAAAAAAAATTAGATTTCAACGATGTATTAATCCGTCCGAAACGCTCTACGCTTGAAAGCCGTAAGCAAATGGTTTTGGAACGAAAATTCAAAACCAAATGGGCTCAGCGTGAATTCACGTGCGTGCCGATTGTTTGCGCAAACATGGCAACCGGTACGTTTCGTATGGCGGAAGTGTTTTGCGAATACAAAATGTTGGTTGCTATTCACAAATTCCATACGAAAGAAGATTGGTTGAATGCCTCAAAAGACGCTATTTCCGCATCAATTTTCACGATTGGAATGTCGGATAGCGAATATGAAAATTTCAAAGATATTCGTGATGCGTTGTTCAATGCAAAAAAGATTGACAATCCTGACGACTTATTTTTGTGCGTAGATATTGCCAACGGCTATACACAGCGATTTTCTTCATTTATTCACAAAATCCGTGAAGAAAATCCAGGAATTGTAATGATTGCCGGAAACGTTGCAACAGCAGAAATGGTGCAGGAATTAATAATCGCAGGAGCAGATTTTGTAAAAATCGGTATTGGACCGGGAAGTCAATGTACCACGAGATTGAAGGCAGGCGTAGGCTATCCGCAGATTTCCGCTTCGTTGGAATGTGCCGATGCGGCACATGGCTTGAATGGCGGAATTATTTTAGACGGTGGTGTTCGTTCGCCCGGCGATGCGGCAAAAGCATTTATTGCAAACGCAGATATGATTATGATTGGCGGTATGTTTGCAGGAACAGACGAGCAGGAAGGCGAACTCATTACACGCCGTTTTCTGACTAACGAATTGGACGAAAATAATCAGCAGATTGTTGATGAAAAGCAATACAAATTATTCTTTGGAATGTCGTCGGAATATGCACAAGAAAAATTTATGTCGGGCGGCATGAAAAATTATCGTACAAGCGAAGGTCGAAAAGAGGAAATCCCTTACAAAGGTTCTGTTCGACCGATAATTGACGATTTACTGGGCGGTTTGCGTTCGGCAGGAACGTACATTGGAGCATCAAGCGTTAAAACGTTCGGAAAGTGTGGAACGCTGATCCGTGTGGGACGACAGCACGACAGGTTTTAATTTTGTATCTACCTAAAGGGATTCTGGAACGCCGGATTTGTAATAAACGAAGTATCCGTCAGCGTTTGCAAAAACAGTATTAATTGGCGTCTTTCTCTGTCGGTAAGTTGTACACCGCCTTGATGAACAAATTTCATATTCGGATCAACGGTTGGCGACCATTTCAAACTGTCGCTGTAAAAATCAACGACTTCTTCGAGTGTTGCAAACCGTCCATCGTGCATATAAGGCGCGGTTAGAGCAATGTTGCGAAGTGTAGGAATTCTATACCTGCCTCTATCTTGCGGATTTCCCGTGAAGGAATATCTATCATGACGGTGTACAAAATTTTCGTCTTCCAACGCATTATTTGCAAAGCCACCTGTTGTAAATAGCGGATTTCCAAAACCGCCATGACAGTGGAAACAATCGGCTCTTTCGGATTCAAACATCAGCCAGCCTGCAAAGGCAGAATCGCATAACATCTCTTTGCCGAGGCGAAAACGATCGAACTGCGAATCTGCAGAAATCAGCGTGCGGACAAATTGTGCAATGGCTTTGCCAATACGTTCAATCGTTACTTCCGGTGTTCCGAAAGCGGCTTCAAATAGGGGAGGATACATCGGTATGTTAGCAATGGCATTCACACTTGCTTCGATTGTTCCATGAATTTCGTGAGGAAGAGCAATCATCAGCCATGCAAATGATTCGAGATTTCTGAAATGAAACGGTTCTTGTGCAGGAATACTAACGCCATACTCCGGAATTTCAAGCCCTAAATTCGTATTTGATGGATGAACCATACCGCTCCACGTGTATCCCTCGTGTTGAAACACCAAATTTATCAGAGGTAGCATTGCAGTTGGTGCTTCTACTCCGGTCAGTCCGACCACTTTACGATTTTCATTCAGTACATCCATTCCACTTTCAAACGAATATCTAGGGTTATGGCACGTAAAACAGCTCATCCCGCTACCCGGTATATTGGGATCAAATCGTCCCGACAAACGTGGTTCAAAAAATAGGTATCGACCGAGCCTGATACCTTCATAAGTCATCGGATTGTACGAAGGAATGTTCAAGTTCGTTGGAAAGCCCGGCGGAATCTGAATAGTGAAAGGCGTCGGCCCCATAGGTATTGGCGGATTTCTTTCACAAGCACACAAAACCAAGAGCACAGAGATAAGTGCGAGGTTCAAAACAGATATTTTTAAACGCTGTTTCATGTGTTTTTTTGCAAATATACGATTTTCTTCGTACATTTGCAAATTTTTTGTCAAAATTGCTTTACGACTTCAACTGATAAATGCTCGGAATATTCCGTCCAAATCCATCGTAATCCAAACCATAGCCAACCACAAATTCGTTTGGAACAGACTTAGCAACATATTTGATTGGAACGCCCTTTGTATATTTATCCGGCTTGAAAAGCAATGTGCAGATTTCTAACGAAGCAGGTTTTTGTTTCAACAAATCGTTGTACAATCCTTCGATCGTAATGCCGGTATCCACGATATCTTCAAGGAGTATGACGTGTTTGCTTTCCACAGATTCTGTCAAGCCGAATAATTCTTTGATTATTCCGGTTGTTTCCGTTCCATCGTACGACGACAATTTTACAAAACTAATTTGACATTTTAAGTCGATTCGCTTCATTAAATCCGATGCGAACATGAAAACGCCGTTCAAAACACCTACAAAAAGAATTTCCTTGCCTTTATAGTCGGAATTAATTTTTTGAGCTACATCGCTAATTAGCTTTTGTAATTCGGTTTCGTTGATGTAAGGAACGAATGCGAGATCTTTGATTTGAATTTCAGACATGGTAATAAAATTTTATGACCCCAAAGTCGCCACCATTACGGCTTTGATCGTGTGCAGGCGGTTTTCCGATTCATCGAATACGATTGACATCGGCGATTCGAACACATCTTCGGTAACTTCCATCGCATCGAGTTTGAATTTTTTGTAAATGTCGCGTCCAACTTCGGTTTCGAGGTTGTGGAATGCCGGTAGACAGTGCATAAATTTCACATTCGGATTGCCCGTTGCTTTCACAACTTTCATATTTACTTGATACGGCTTGAGCAATTTGATACGATCTGCCCAAACGGCTTCAGGTTCTCCCATAGATACCCAAACATCGGTATAAAGGAAATCAACACCTTTTACGCCTTCTTCAACTTTTTCTGTAAATGTGATTTTTGCACCGGTTTCTTTGGCGATTTTTTTACACTCTTTCACCAACCATTCTTCGGGCCAGCACTTTTTCGGTGCTACAGCACGGAAATCCATACCCATTTTAGCGGCACCCACCATAAGCGAATTACCCATATTGTTACGAGCATCGCCCAAATAAGCGAATTTCACTTGATGTAGAGGCTTGTCAGAGTGTTCTTGCATCGTCAAAAAGTCTGCCAAAATTTGAGTAGGGTGGAACTCGTTGGTCAAGCCGTTCCATACAGGTACACCGGCATACTGTCCTAATGTTTCCACAATCTCTTGTCCGTAACCACGATATTCGATACCGTCGTACATGCGCCCGAGTACACGAGCCGTGTCTTTCATAGATTCTTTTTTACCCATTTGCGAGCCGGAAGGGCCCAGATAAGTGACGTGTGCACCTTGATCCAAAGCGGCAACTTCAAACGCACAACGTGTACGTGTAGAATCTTTTTCGAAAAGCAATACGATGTTTTTACCTTTAAGGCGCTGCTGCTCGGTTCCGGCGTATTTTGCCTTTTTCAAATCTGCAGAAAGATCGAGTAAAAATTTAATTTCTTGTGGTGTAAAATCCAACAACTTGAGGAAATTACGGTTTCTTAGGTTGAATGCCATAGCTTGTAATAGTTTTTTGTTTTTAAATTTCAGTGCAAAGTTACGAAAAAAAAATGAAAAACTAATAAAAAAAAACTTGCAAGTTACATATATTTTTCGTAACTTTGCAGACCTTGTTTGTGAGAAACGACAAGTGTTAATTTACAACTATTTAGAACGAGAAGAATGTTAGAAAACGAAAAAATTATTAACGTTAGTATTGAAGACCAAATGAAATCAGCATACATAGATTATTCTATGTCTGTGATTGTATCGCGTGCACTTCCTGATGTGAGAGACGGTTTAAAGCCTGTGCACCGCCGTATTTTGTTTGCAATGAATGAAATGGGCATAGGGTCGGGTAGTGGACATAAAAAATCAGCAAGAATCGTAGGAGAGGTGTTAGGTAAGTATCACCCACACGGAGATTCGTCGGTATATGATGCTATGGTGCGTATGGCACAAGATTGGTCGCTCAGATATCCATTTGTTGACGGGCAGGGAAATTTTGGCTCTATGGACCAAGATTCGCCGGCTGCTATGCGCTATACGGAAGCACGCATGAAAAAGATCGCTGAAGCGATGATGGAAGATATCGACAAAGAAACTGTGGATTTCCAACTTAACTTTGACGATAGCTTGCAAGAGCCAACCGTTTTGCCTGCAAAAGTTCCCGGTCTTTTGATTAACGGAAGCGCAGGAATCGCTGTGGGTATGGCAACAAATATGGCGCCTCACAACTTAACGGAGGTTCTTGATGGAATTATTTCATATATTGATAATAAGGATATTACCATAGATGAATTAATGCGATACGTTAAGGCTCCTGATTTTCCAACGGGTGGTATTATTTACGGTTATGAGGGTGTAAAAGAAGCCTATCATACGGGCAGAGGGCGTGTAATTATGCGTGCTGATGCGACTATCGAACCGAACGAAAGAGGAAATCACGATCAAATTATCATAACTTCAATACCTTATCAAGTCAATAAAGCCACTTTACAGGAAAAAATTGCCGAATTAGTCGAAGAAAAAATCATTGAAGGTATTTCGGAAGTCCGTGATGAATCTACAAAGGATGTGCGTGTTGTTATTGAATTGAAGCGTGATGCCGTAGCCAATGTGGTTTTGAATAAATTGTATCAATATACACAACTTCAAACCTCGTTCAGTATCAACAACATTGCCTTGGTTAAAGGACGTCCGATGCTGTTGAATTTGAAAGATTTGATTAAATATTTTGTAGAGCATCGTCACGAAATTGTTGTCCGCCGAACGGAATTTGAACTCCGAAAAGCCGAAGAACGTGCACATATTTTGGAGGGCCTGCTCAAAGCATTAGATATAATTGATGAAATTATCGCCTTAATTCGTGCTTCGGAGACTGTTCAAGATGCCGTTCAGGGCTTGATTTCCAAATGGGATTTCACCGAAATTCAAGCGAAAGCGATTGTCGAAATGCGTTTACGCCAATTAGCCGGGTTAGAACGCAAAAGACTTCAAGCCGAATACGATGAATTGATGCAATTTATCGCCCGTTGCAAGGAAATTTTGGCTAACGAAAGCATTCGTATGCAAATCATTAAGGACGAGATGTTGGATATGAAAGCCAAATTTGGCGACGAACGTCGTTGCAGAATTGAATACTCCGCTTCTGATTTCCGTATTGAAGATATGATTGCCGACGAAGATGTGGTGATTACCATTTCTCACATGGGCTATATCAAACGTACGTTATTGAGTGAATATCAGGTTCAAAACAGAGGTGGAAAAGGAGCAAAAGGCAGCGATGTTAGAGACAAAGACTTTGTAGAGCACTTATTTGTGGCATCCATGCACAATTACATGCTTCTTTTCACGGAAAAAGGCAAGTGCTTTTGGATGCGCGTGTTCGATATTCCGGAAGGCACACGCCAGTCGAAAGGTCGTGCCATTCAGAACATGATTAATATTGAACCGGATGATAAAGTTCGTGCGTATCTCAATGTAAAAGACCTTAAAAACGAAGATTACCTCAAGGAAAACTTCATTATGCTCTGCACACGCAACGGTATTATCAAGAAGACGTCTTTGGAGGCTTATTCTCGCCCACGTCAAAACGGTATTATTGCATTGAATATCCGCGAAGGAGATCAGTTACTTGAAGCAAAACTTACAAACGGCACAAACGAAGTCATGCTGGCTCTGCGTTGCGGAAAGGCAATTCGTTTCAACGAAGCGAAAATTCGTCCGATGGGCAGGGGAGCGTCAGGCGTGAAAGGCGTTACACTTCAAGGCGAAAAGGATGAGGTGGTTGGAATGATTTGTGTGGATAGTAAAGATTATGACATCCTGGTTGTTTCGGAAAAAGGCTATGGAAAACGCTCTGATTTAGACGATTATCGCGAAACTAATCGAGGAGGAAAAGGCGTAAAAACTATCAGCATAACCGATAAAACCGGCGATTTGATAGCCGTTAAAAATGTAAAAGATACCGACGACTTAATGATTATCAAGAAATCAGGTGTCATTTTACGAATGGCCGTAAAAGATTTACGTGTTGTCGGACGAAATACACAAGGTGTCAAACTCATCAATCTAAAAGGTTCTGATGCAATCGCTTCTGTAACGCAAGTTCCTGCCGAAGATGACGATCATTTAGACGAAAACGGGGAGACCATCAACAAGGTTGATTAAACTTTTTCGTATCAAAATAGTCAAACTAACAAAGAAACAACAACTAACAATAAATTAAAAAATACCATCCCATGAAAAAATTACATGTATTTTTAGCACTTTTGCTAATGGCGACAACAGTTTTCTCACAAACTAGAAATTTACGAAATGCCGACCGAGAACTTAATCGTGACAGACTTGATAGAGCAGTCGAATCTATCAGATTGGCTATGAAAGAGCCTGAAAACCAGGTTAATTTTAACGCATGGTTTACTCAGGCAAAGATTTTTACTGCAGTTGCAAACAGCCATAGTCCTGAAATTAGAGCTTTGGAACCCAATGCAGTAAACATCGCCTTTGAATCCTTTCAAAGAGTTTTTGAAATGGATCAAAGGGATCCTCTTATAACCATCGCTCTTTATTCCGCAAGTCTTGGCAATCTGGTTTCTGCCGCTTACAATAAGGGTGCTGAGCTTTTCTCAGCAAGCGATTTTACAGGAGCTATGAGAGCTTTCCAGGTCAGTGTCAATGCAAGTGCTCTTATAGACGTAGTTGATACCACCGCAATATTCAATGTTGCACTTTGCGCGACTAATGCAGGAGATGTGGCTACAGCAAAAGAATTTTTCCAAAAATTGGTTGATATGAGAGCTAACCTACCTGCTGCATACACGTCATTGGCCGTAATTTTCAGAGATAAAAATGATACTGTTAGCGCTGGAAGATATGCTGATTTAGCAGCAGAATTATTTCCAAATGATTATAGTGCCATGATTAATGCGGCGAGCATTCATTTGATGCTTGGAAATTATGAGCGTGCGTCGCAGATCTTAGCTATTATGTCTGAAGAGTTCAGCGATAATGCTCTTGTGTTCTTTGCAAAGGGGGTTGCATTTGATCAAATTGGCATGACGGAGGAAGCAGAACAGTCTTATCTAAGAGCCATTGAACTAAACCCCGACCTTTTTGAAGCTATTTTTAATCTGGCGGCACATTACGTAACACGAGGAATGGTCATTAGAGCAGAGGCTAATGAAGTTCCGATGAATGAGCAAAGGAGATACGACGAATTGACCGAGTTGGCAAATGAGACGTTTAGAAAAGCAATTCCAATGTTGGAGAAAGCGTCTGAAATGGATCCGGGAAATATTCCTGTAATGTCAGCGTTGAGAGATATCTACGTGCATTTACGTATGATGGATAGAGCCACTGAAATTACTGCACAGATTGAAGCATTGCAGGGTAGATAAGTATATCATTGATTTATCAGGAGGCGAAACAATCATGTTTCGCCTTTTTCTTACAAAGTCATATTTAACATAATATAAA
>Ga0123355_10001389_pt1 | contig 33767 bp, 24 predicted proteins | sample TergutEmb28metaG_3_FD_89872 | JGI IMG/M metagenome (GOLD analysis project Ga0123355, IMG submission 89872) | Embiratermes neotenicus P1 segment gut microbial communities from Petit-Saut dam, French Guiana - Emb289 P1 | ecosystem: Host-associated > Arthropoda: Insects > Digestive system > Gut ...
TCTCAATATTAGCTTCCATGCAGACAATATCAATTCCAATTTCGTTTGCTTTTTTCAACGCCGCTTCCGCTAACTTTCTCGCATAGCCCTTTCCTTGGTAGAGGGGAAGAACTGCCAAACCTCCGAAACCACCTAAATAATATTCTTGTCCGTCATATTCGGTCAATACTTTATGCACCGCCGCTCGTCCGACAACTCTGTCATCATCAAAAAGCAGAAATATACCGTCCTCTGGTGCGCTGTATTCGTATGTGCTTTCATCAAATTCAACATCTTCATCTGATTCGTCCGACAAACAAATTTCGTTAATAAAATCAACGTCTTGTTGCTGTTTTTTTGTTATCTTCCCATGAGGAATATATCGTATTTCTATTGAGGTCAATAAACATTTCAATGCCCTCATTCCACACTTTTCTAGGGATTCTTTCATTAGCTGCTTAATCATTTTCTCTTGTGGCTTGCCGATAAAATGATTTAGACCGCCTAATCCAATACGCGCATGAAGCACAGGCTCTATGTTATAAAAATCACTCATATCATATTCAGTTTGATAATTATTGAGAAAAGCGTTCCGATAAATTTCTGATTCACTTCCGTATTCTCTTTTCAACCAAAACGTCAATTCTGCAATATCATGTATCCACGGTAATGAGTAAACGTCGTCCCAGTCTATCAATGTAATATCGCCATTATGGAGGATAATATTTTTTGTTGACAGGTCTGTGTGGCAGAGTACAGGGGGGGAATTTATCGCAAACTTTTAACCTTTCCCAAAACTCTTTCCCGAAATATTCTAATTCTTCTTCATCGGTAATATTATGAGCCAACAAATTCACATTGTTGTCACCCATGCTATCATACATAAATTCTGAAAAAGTTGACCACAGCGCAACCCCTGTTCCTGTGTAGCCATACCCCGTCATTTTTATTTTGTGCAGTCGGGAAACTACTTCGCCCAATTTTTGAAACACTGAAATTAATTCTTCTTGGGATAACTTTAATCGGTCGGCGGTTACACCCAGCAAACATTCTTCAATTAAATATCCATTAGGAAAGTTTGCAGTGTCCCGATTATAAACAAAGATTTTCGCATGAGGAATTTCACGTTCGGTTAACAAATGGTCAACAAGCAACAATTTACCGTCCTCTGGCCAATTACTGTTGCTGTAAACCTTGAAAATATATGACTGTGATTCAGTTTCAATTTTATAAACGCTGTTGTTTTCAACATTTTCAAATTGATGAATGGAACAAACATTTTTATTCACATCTTTTTTGAAAACGCTCTTTATGGTGTCCATATCATACATATATTCAATCCCTCTGCTGAAATATAGAATCCCCACAGCAATGTGCGAGAAATTTCTTACGTTTAAAATACCGCCTACAAGACCATTATAGCACAGATATTGCAATCATGTTTACTGATGCGGGGCGTTGGTGGGGAAACCACCCAAAAATAAAAGCTGACTGTGAAATTGATATTATCGCCGCCAACAAGGATGATGCCATTTTTGCAGAATGTAAATGGACAAATGAGCGTGTTGGCGTAGATGTAATTGAGCTGCTAATTGAGCGAAGCGAGCTATTTAGTTATAGCAGAAAACATTACACTCGTTTGTTATCTTGATTTTTAGGGTAGGATTTCTTACGCAATTCTACCCTGTTAGCAGAGGCTATTTTCTAATCTCAACTTCCAATCGCCTTAAAATATCCCCTATTGTCGTGTTCGGCTTCACGGGCTAGATTTTTATAAAGAATAGCGGAACGATGCGCTAAAGCGGTCTTGATATTGTTTAAGTTAAGTCCCAATATCCGCACTTGATCGTCCTTACTTAAACCAGTACCATAAAAAATGGAGCTGGTTTTTTTTGCATTCACTTGATATCCACATTTTCTTTGGTTTATCGCATAATTGTAGTACAATAAGAGACACAAACTTCGAAAGGGAGATATTAATGCGTATTTTGTACCTAGACATCGATACTTTGCGGCCCGACCATATGGGTTGCTACGGCTACAGCCGAAACACCACACCCAATTTAGACAAGGTTGCCAAAGAGGGTATCGTATTCGAAAACTGCTATTGCTCAGACGCACCATGTCTGCCTTCCCGGGCGGCACTGATATCCGGTAAGCTTGGCATTCACAACGGCATAGTCGGTCATGGCGGCACCGCTGCAGACAGGCCGCTTGTTGGGGCACGCAGAGACTTTCAAGACCAGACAGAGCGGGACAATTTATTTTTTACGTTAAGAAAGGCCGGGCTGTACACCGCATCTATCAGCACTTTTGCAGAACGGCATTCGTCTTGGTGGTTTATGGCAGGCACGAACGAAACGCATAATGTAGGCGGGCAAGGGGGCGAATCCGGCGAGGAAGTGCTGCCAGTGGCATTGGATTGGCTGGAACGCAATAAGGCGTGCGACAATTGGTTCTTGCACCTTCATGTATGGGATCCGCACACCCCTTATCGTGCGCCGGCAGAATTTGGCGACCCATTTGAAGATGTGCCCTTGCACAGTAATTGGATTACAGAAGAAATTTTTGCAGAGCATTTGAAAAAAGCCGGGCCGCATTCTGCCCAAGACCTTAATGGCGGACATGGGGATGACAATCCCCAGTACCCACGATATCCAGGCAATTTGAAAAATCTTGCCGACGTTAAAAGATTCATCGATAATTATGACTGCGGTATCCGCTACGCAGACCATTTATTGGGGCAGATTTTAGACGTCCTGAAACAGCAAGGTATTTACGACGAAACTGCCATCATTATTTCTTCCGACCATGGCGAAAACATGGGCGAACTTGGCTTGTACGCCGAGCATGGCACGGCAGACAACATTACGCATCGCATTCCAATGGTTGTAAAGTGGCCTGGCGGCACAAAAGGCAAAGACACAGAGCTACGCTACAATGTAGACTTGCTTCCAACAATTGCAGATATGTTAAGCGTCCCCGCATCTAAAGCGTGGGATGGTAACAGCTACGCCGCACTGCTGCAAGGCAATGGCGAAAGCCCGGGACGTGAAAGTTTGGTGCTATCCCAGCAAGCCCATGTTTGCCAACGTTCGGCGCGTTTTGGCGATTGGATTTACATTCGTACCATTCGGGATGGCTGGCAGCTTTTTGACGATGAAATGCTGTTTAACCTAAAAGATGACCCGCATGAGCAATTTAACTTGGCGGCAAAACACCCCGAATTATGCGCACAAGGGGCAAAAATTATTTTCGATTGGCAAATAGAGAATATGAAAACTGCAACCAGCGACTGCGACCCAATGTGGACGGTGTACCAAGAAGGCGGCCCGCACCATGCTAACGACAGAGACTTTGAGTACTACATGAGAAGGCTTGAAACCTCCGGTCGTGTGGACTCTGCAGAGAAATTACGCGTGCGTTATAATCGCCCAAAACAGGCATGAAACGCTTAACTGTCATGATAAAACCCGCATCATCGCTATGTGATATGCGGTGCAAATATTGTTTTTACTACGATGTCGCCGCCTCCCGGCACAATGCCTCTATGGGCATTATGTCCCGTGAGGTGGCTTCTGCCTTGCTGCATAATGTGTTTTCTCAGCTTACCGCAGGGGATCACATTACCTTTGCGTTCCAAGGCGGAGAACCGGGACTGGCGGGGCTTGATTATTTCAAATTTTTCACGGCAGAAGCAAAAAAAATTGCACCGTCAAGAGTGCGGATTCATTATGCATTTCAGACCAACGGACTGATACTTAGCTCTGTATCTGGTACATCGCCCGACGAATGGTGCAATTTTTTCAGGGAAAATGACTTCCTCATCGGGCTTTCTCTGGATGGCGATACGGCATTGCACAACCTAAACCGTTTGGACGCAAACGGGAAAGGAACGCACAGCCGGGTATTGTCTGCAAAAAAAATGCTGGACAAACATCGCATTTCCTACAATATACTGTGCGTGCTCACATCCGAAAGCGCACGGCGGGCAAAGCGCATATGGGATGTTATCATTAACGAGAACATTAGGCATGTTCAATTCATCCCATGCTTGGAATCGCTGGGTGGCAAGCCAGAGCCTGATGCTACTGCTTTAACCGGGGCTAAGTTTTTTCAATTTTACCGCACGCTGTTTCCGCTTTGGAAAAACGAAGCCAAGAAAGGTAATATCGTGCATGTTCGTATGTTCGAAGACTTGGCAGGCATATATTTTGCGGGACACGCTGCAACATGCGGTATAAGCGGCAGATGCAGCCCGCAAATAGTAGTTGAAGCAGACGGCAGTACTTACCCCTGCGATTTTTATGTACTAGACGAGTACAAAACCGGAAACTTGACTGAAAATAGTATAAAAGAAGTGTTTGAAGCTGTAGTGGAAAGTGAATTTATACAAGAAGCACGAACTCAACCCGCATGGTGCAAAGGATGCGCATACATTGGATGGTGCGGCGGCGGATGCAAGCGTATGTTTCGTGCAGTGTATGGCGAAAACTGCGGTATGCGAGCATTTCTTGATGAGTGTTTGCATGAATTACTTGCGACTATTCAGCAATAGACTATCTGCGAAATATCTGTGAAAAAACATAGTATTTAATATGATTGTTATTGCTCCGGTCACTATATAAATAACAGCAGAAGGACACGTTTGCGTGTCGAAAAACATCTTGTAATTTTCGTTATAGCTAGTATAATTATTGTGGCAGATACTGGCGGAGCAGATTGAGTGATAGGGGCTCGATTGAATTACGCCATTACAAACAACGGAGAAATAGTTTTCGTTGAGGGGGTGTTGCGGTATGGAAAGCAATTTGCGGGATATAGTAGCTCGCCAGAGAGAAATCTTGGCTGAATTTGAAAGTGAAGTTATAAACATAGAGGGCAGCGATTTAATCAAGGAGAATGAGCAGCTTAGGACTGATTTAAAAAAACTGCAATTAACTCACGCAAAATCCGAGAAGAATGAAAAAATGCTTTCTGACCAAAACGCCAGCCTAAAAAATGCTTTGTATGAGCAGGTTTATAATGAAAAAATTAAAATCATAAACTCATCGAAAGAAAAAATGGATGTTTACTTCAAATCTAACTTTGAAAACGAGGTGAACAGGCTATACAAACTTGAAAACACCATTATGTCGCGGATTTATGGCATGACATCCGCTTTGCGACAGAATAATGTTGATATAAATGATGAACTTAGTCAAAAATTGGGCGAACTGGCTGTGCAGGTAAATTTTAAAATAACCGAAGCACAAAAGCAATTTGCACAGAGTCACGGAGTTTTTTCAGCTAATGAAAGTGCTGAATTTGAAAAACTTAAAAACGAGCAAATTACCGATGAGCAAGTGCTTGCAGTAACGAAGAAAAATAATATCGAGCGGTTTGTAGGGCTTAACTTGCTTAACATTGTCGGTATCTTCCTAATTATCATCGGCGTTATCACTGCTGCCCGCTTTACCTATACGCAGTTGCCCGATACGCTTCGAGGCGTTATGATGTTTACTTTCGGCGCAGCTATGCTTGTTGCTGGCGAGTTTACAAATAGGAAAAAGCCGAATATATTTTCTCTTGGCATTACCGCAGGCGGGGTAGGTTTACTTTATGTTGCACTGGGTATTAGCTATTTTGGTCTCGAGATTCTTGGTATATATCCTGCGCTTGCGGTCTGCATGTTAATAACGGCTGTGGCGTTCATTTTATCAACACGTTACAATTCGCAGACAATTCTTACTTTTGCTCTTATAGGCGGGTATCTGCCATTATTCTCTATAAGCACCAACAGGACTATGATTTATGGTGCGATGGTTTATTTCGTTGCCCTTAATCTTCTTGCGCTTCTTGTTTCGTTCCATAAAAAATGGTCAATTTCATCTTTTATCGGGCTTGGATTGAACATTGTGGGCACAGTCTACATCATATCAAGCTTTGGGGGGACTATTCCAACTCACGAAAAATTTATAGCAATAATTTATGTGTTGTTCGCATTCTTGGTTTATACAATAATCCCAATCACAGGTACATACACTGCTAAGATGAGCTTCAAAAAACGCGATGTAGTGTTTCTTGCAGTTAACACATTTTTTAGTAGCTTGATAACATTCGGCTTGTTCTATTCATTCGGATGGGATAATTTCACAGGAGTTCTTGCCATAATTTTTGCTGTAATTTATTTGTTACTCGGTTGGTTAGTTGAGCGCAAATTTGATGGCGAAAAACATACACAGGCACTGTTTTATCTAACAGGGCTAGCGTTTGTTGTATTGATTATTCCATTCCAATTTGGCAGAGCATGGTTAACACTTGGCTGGCTTGCACAAGGCGTTGCACTTACCACCTACGGTATATTAAAAAATGAGAAGAACTTCAAGCGTGCCGGATACGCTATAAACGCTTTATGCTTATTCTCCTTTTTGACGCTTGATTTGTGGTTAGGTATTAATTTCTTATTTGCCTACAAATATCTTGCTATAACAGTCGGGAGCTTAATTATTTTAGGGGCATATGTGTACAAAAAAATGCTGTCAAGCACTTGGCAGAAGGGCTACAAATATGCGGTCATTGTAAATTCATGGCTTTATGCGGTATATGTCATCATGGTTCAGTTAGATGGTTTATTGTCTACACACTACGGACAAACGACGACATACAGCATTTTCTACCTAACATCTGCCTTTGCTATTGTTGCAACATTTTTAATCGCTTACATTACTCCACGAATAAAAATGCTGTCTGATATAGGCATGAAAATGATCTCCATTGTTTTGTATGTGATAGGGATAATATGGTTGCTCATTCTTAATACGATAAGCAGCCCCATAAATATTTCAGAACCGCCAGTTGGTGTGACACTTGTTGGGACACTTATCCTTGTGATTGTCGGTGTACTATCGGTGTTTGTGGTGCGTGATTTTGTAAAGATTATTGTCATGGAACGCAAGCTGAGTGTTGAATGGTATCCCCTCTTTGTTTCGGCGTATTTTGTGGTGATACTTACACAAAATCTAATCACGCAATATGGCCTTTCGTTTGCCAGTGTGCGGATTAGCATCATCTATGTGCTTACTGCTCTTGCATGGATCTTGTTCGGTTTTGCGCGGCGTTACGCCTTTATACGCAGATTTGGGCTTGCGCTTGCGCTTTTAGCGGTTGCTAAATTATTTATCATCGACCTTGCGACTCTAACGGAAGGTTATCGTATTGTTTCGTATTTTGCACTTGGCATAACTCTTGTGGCAATTTCTTTTGTATATCAGTATTTTAGTAAGCGACTGGAACTTAAACTGGGGGTGACTGATGATGCTTTGGAGGAAAGTTAGTACTCTCCTTGCTTTAGTTTTGGTAGTGCTATTCACAACTGCGTTTACAAATACAGCAACCATTGAAAACAGCGGAGAAAACCGTTACAAAGCAATAAGGCTGACACCAGAAATCTACAATAACGCAAACAGCGACCTTTCCGATTTAAGAATTCTAGATGCGAGCGGAGCGTATGTGCCGTTTTTTATTCACAGCGTATATCAAACGGAGCATAGAGAAACCGCACGTTATTCAATGTCATTGATTAATGCTTACACCAGATATGATAGCTTTTATTTTGATTATACTTTGACGGAGCAGTTTGACAGAGATGTTGTGGTAACATCTGTTGAATTTACAACAAACGATTCAACCTTCGCAAAAAATGTTGATATATACGGCAGTCATGACAATATCCATTGGGAATTTGTTCAGCACGACCAATTATACCATGTCGGCGACAATTCAAAACTAGAAATAGTTTTTAATTCCCCTCAAAGATTTACCCATTACCGGTTTAGGCTCAATAATAATTTAGAGAAAATCTCATTTAACACAGTTAGCTTAACGCACAGCATAGCCACAACCCAAAGACATTATTTCGTTGAAAATTTGTTACCAGAGTTCAGCATAGAAGAAAATGGTAGGTTTACCCATGTCCATATTGAGGGGGTAAAACATCTGCGGCTCAGTGAAATAATTATCGACACCAACAGTATGTTTCAGCGCACTGTTGAAGTGCCTTCATTTGGAATCCGCAGAGAACTATATAATCTGACTTTCAGCGACGTAATTTACAGAGACACATCAATACACCTCAATCGGAACATAAGCAAAAATGATATATTCTCACTAGTTATACACAATGAAGATGACCGTCCGATAAATGTAATAGGGATTACAGTTCGCTATTATACGGATGACTTGATATTTGAAGGCAGAGATAATGAAACGCTTACGCTTCGTTTTGGTGCGGACAGCGATGTTAGAGCACCTATTTTCGATATTGTAAGATACAGGGATGAAATTTTAAGACTTGATATTGACCGACTCGAAATAAGTGGAGTAGTTTTTGAGGAGCTTCGACCGGAAACTGTGTTGCGTGATTTCGATATGATTTTTAATATAGTAGTTGCAATCGTTGCGGTTTTACTTGGGCTATTGATACTCTTTAAACTTCGAAAAGGCGTAGGAACGTCACGGTAGTTAAGGGAATCCCTCAAACTCCCTTAGGCAAAATTCAAATGCTTTATGTACATGTATAATACACATACCAGGAGGTGTATTATGACAGCAAAAATATTTATTCACCCACATTTTGAAATTGGCGAAATTTCGCCAAGGTTGTACGGAGCATTTTTGGAACCTATTGGCACAATGGTCAACGGAAGTATGTATAACCCAAAGCATCCTAAGGCGGATGACAAGGGCTTCAGGGCAGATTTTATCGAAGCCGTCAAGGGCAGCGGACTGCCAGCCATCAGGCTTCCTGGGGGTAATTTTGTTTCCGGTTGGGACTGGAAGGATTCCATTGGCAACCCAGAAGACCGTAAAACGCGCCTTGACCCTGCATGGAAGCAGTACATTCCCAATGATGTAGGGCACGACGAGTATCTTTTGTGGGCAGAACGCGCCAATACAGAGGCAATGTACACAATTAACTTGGGCACAGGCGACATAAATGATGCAATGAAAGTTATCGAATACACCAACCACGAGGGCGGCAGTTATTGGTCTGATTTGCGAAAGAAAAACGGACGTGAAGAGCCATATGGTGTTAAGACATGGTATCTTGGCAATGAAATGGACGGCCCATGGCAAATTGGCTCGTGGCTTTTCGACCCAAAGAGATATGGGGTGCTTTCTGCGGAAGTGTCAAAAGCAATGAAAATGATTGACCCGTCTATTGAAACTGTGGTCTGCGCATCCACATCGTTCACCATGCCCCACTTCCCTGATTGGGACATTGAGGTGTTAAAACAGTGCTATGAGTCCGTTGACTATGTATCGCTTCACTATTATCACTCCGCACCTCCGGGGGATTATGCCGCATTGTTAGGCGGTTCGAGTTATTTCGAGGACTATATAAAAACAATGGCAGCAATTTGTGATACTGTACAAGCATATTACCGCTCACCAAGAAAACTTATGCTTTCTTTTGACGAATATGGGACTTCGGCTCGCCAGCCAGAGGCGTTAAACCCCGGGCGTGGGCTGCATAATTTCCTGGCTCCTCATTATCACAAGTTTAACAAAGATGCTAAGTTTGTCCGCCACGATCCCGACAACATGACAGGGCGCAATTTCCCTGTTGCGGGCGATATGATTTTCGCACTTACATCAGCAGGGACAATGCTCACTTTCTTACGCAACGCAGATAGAGTAAAAATCGGTTGTATGACAGGCGGTTTGCGTGCCCTTGCCGCAACCAGCCGCGAAAATGTGTGGAAACCAGCCGCTTATTACCCATACACACAACTTATGCAATATGGCAGGGGCGTTTCGCTTCAAACAAGAGTAGAATGCGACACATTTAATTTGCCTGGCTACTTCATGAACGACACCGCCCAATTCTATACACAGGAAAATCTTCCGTTTATAGACGCCGCCAACGCATACGACGCAGAAAACGGGACTCTGACCATTTTTGCAATTAACCGCAATTGGGAACACGACATGGATGCGGAAATTGATATTTCGGCTTTCGCAGGGTATAAATTCGTTGAGCATATTGAGATGTTCAGTGACGATGTGGATGCAAAAAATTCATATGAAAACCCCGACAATATTGTTCCTACCATAAATAATACAACCTCGGCAAGCGAAGGTAAAGTTAAAGCTCGCTTGAAAAGGCTGTCTTGGAATGTGTTTAGATTTGAAAAATAAAAAGCCGCCATTGCAGGGTTTATTCCCTAATGGCGGTTTAACGCCATGTTCTGCATCATCATATGAATATTGCCGGAGTTGTTCGCATGGCATATCGGCGCACTCACCACAATGGGAATAGCCTTTATCCACGCAACATTTAGCAATGGGACATTCGCCATGAAACGGATTTCCTTTCGTTTCGACACAACCGCCACATCCATGAGATTCTTTGTATGTACAGCCATCGCAAAGAAGCCCACAATAAGACTGGATGGTCATATGTTAATCAACCGTAAACGCCGCATCTTCGTTATCTATCCACAGCGAGGCTCGTTTTACCGTAAGCTTAATTATACAATAATTCGGGTCGGTTTCACCGCCGGGGAAATGGTCGAGCCAGCCCATCCAATACTTGTTCTTGGTTTCTTGGTCGGTGAGGATTTCAGCTTCACCAACAAGGGTAATATTATCGCCACCCGTATGGAAACATATGCTTGCCAGACTATTTGACCGCAAGCGTTTCACTTTATTGCTTTGTAATCCTGTGGAAAAATATACTTCCATGATGCTCTCCGGTTTTATAACCGTAACGGTTGACACAGACGGACAACCGTTTTCGTCGATTACGCCGAATTTGTCAACCAATGTTAAATTGGACGTGCTTGTACGTTCCGTCGTCATGCCGTCCGAAATCCGCAACTCGATGCTTATACTCCGCATTCAAAACAGAATAATTCCGCAGCCCCTCGGTCGATTTCTCCGAACATATTTGGCATATTGAGCAACTCTCTCAATTTTAATGGCGTCACCCATTGGATTAAATCTGTATCATCACCCTTTTCAACCGGTTCACCGTCTGCTTCACATTTGAAATGAACACCAACGGATTTATAACTATCACCCGTTGCGTTTGTCCAATTATTCATTTTATAATAAATTGAAAAAGGTTTTATGGATTCAATGTCATTATATTGCCCATAACTATCAACCCCATATATTTTAGTTACAGTTAGCCCTGTTTCTTCAAACACTTCGCGTTTTAGAGCATCAACGATTGATTCGCCAAGTTCAACGCAACCCCCTGGCAGTTCAAAAATTTCCGGTTCTCCGACTCTAATGCGCCGTTGAATTAGCACTTTATTTTCATTGTTTTCATGCTTCACAATAACCGCTCTTGCATTGAAAAAAATCGCTTGTGGTTTTCTCATTATGTTTACTCCTGTCGATAATAAATTTAACGCACGTACCATAACTTGTTGTGGTACATAGGTGCCAGGCCCTCTGTTTTTATTATCCAGCTTGTAAAGCTAATTTATCACAACTATGGTGCTTTTGTGGTGGAGTTATTCGAACTGCGTTATTTACACTCTTCGCAAAACACATCCTACAACACAATACTTGACAACAGTTTCCATTGTACAACTACGAAAAAACGTTGGAAACACGGGGCTTAACCTACAACCTTATTGATTGCCGCCACCACTTTGGTTGGCATAATTAATTCACTTAAATGCACTACCATTATTAGATGCCGCCATGTCGTTCCAACGATAAGGCGGTTTTGGCTTCAGGAAGAACACGGATTACTATTATGATGTGCATTATAAAGGGCGCAAATAACGCCCCCCTAATGCTTATTATGTTCGCCACATTTCATTTTTTTCAAATCAAATTGTGCAACCGATGCTATGGAATAAGAATCATCCGTTTTTGTACAAGATGTAATACAAAGCGAAACAATTTCTGCTTCGAAGGGTTGAAAATGTTCTGCTAGTGGCTTGATTTTTTCAAGAGCAGTTTCTTTGTTTATATAAGCAATTCCGGTATGTGGAAGCCATGAATCGGTTTTCATATTGTTGTATTCGATGCAATATTCATCATATTTTTGATGAATATCGTAGTGCAATGAAAAAAGTTTTGTGGATGATGCTGGTATTGCTATTAAACAATAACCGTGCATGATGCCAATGGCAGGATAAAATATATTAAATCTTTGATGGCTTTCTGCAATATGTTTCGTCCATTCAACAAGACCATCCAAATCAAATTGTTTATCGTAAACAGCTAACGTAATATGCGGAATTGAACCGTAATCGTTTATTATGTCCAATGAAACCTTATTCTTCAAATTATAGAACGCTTGTGTGCTTACATCATCTAATAGAGCTATAACAGCGTATGTTGTTTTCACGTAAATACACCCCTCTTTATTATGAATCGCGCAAAATATAAATTTTCCGCACGTACCACATTCTGTGGTACATAAGTGCGCCCTCTACTTTGATTATTCAGCCAGTGAAGTTATCTTATCATAACTTCGGTATTTGTGTAGCGAAGTTATCCAAACTGCGTTATTTACACCCTTAACAGATTACACCCCATATCTTTTTGGCAACTCATACAGACGCTCATTGGACGCCTTTGTGTGCAAACATTACGGATAAATTTGGCGTTCAGTGGTTCTTTTGCATTTGACAAAATTCGTGTAGACGGTTGCTCTTATATGTTTCATAATTTACAGGATGTCACATAAAATCTTCATTAATGAATCATGAGCCAGTGTAAATGCTTCCTCTCCTGTAAGGGTTTTTCCCAACTTACCGCCCTGTTCCAATGTATCAAATCCTGTAAAGTGGGAAAGGTGCGGTTCTAGGGATAAGAACCCATTGTATCCGCTTTCGTTCAGTAATTTTAAAATGTCCTTAACTCGACCATCGCCATAGCCAGAAGGCACAACTCTGCCGTTATGCCTTTCTGCATCTTTAATATGGATATAGGCAATGTAGGGCTTTAGCATTTCATAGGCTTCCATTGTGTCTTGCCCAGCTTGTACAAAGTTGGCAAAATCGAATACGGCTTTAAAGTATGTGCCGTAAAACTCTTTCATAAGGTCCAGGCAATCTGCGGCCTTTTCGCCGTAAATTCCGGTCTCATTCTCGTGAAGTAAGGTTATTTTGTTTGCAGATGCATATTCTGCAAACTGCCCAAGGCGGTCTATCACTGCACTCCTATGCGTGCTCCGCTGGTCACCCTCAGGAATATAGAAGCTAAACATACGAATATTTACCACTTCCATAACATGGGCAATTTCAACGGTATGCTTGAATAGTTCCATGTGTGGGGCAAAGTCGTCAAGTATACCTATTTTCCCTAAGGGCGAACCTATTGCGGAAAGGCGAATCCCGTTATTTGCAATACGTGACTTTATTTCTTTTACTTTTTCAATTGGGTATTCAACCAGATTCTTACCATCGACACCGCGCATTTCGATGTAAGACATGCCTAGCTTTTTGATAACCTCCATTTGACGATCTAGCATACCGTCTATTTCGTCGGCAAATCCTGTTAAAACAATGTTTTTCAGCATACTTCTTCCTCTTTTCTGCAAAATAAATATTTTTACATATCAAACTTATCCTTAACAACGGTACCGTAACTTTCTACAACCCGTTTATGGTGTGCCAATTGAGACTGCACCGATGTACGCCCTCTGCGGCTTGGTTTGTGATATGTGCCGTCCGGCTTGGCTTCCCGTCGTTTTACATTGTCGCTAAAGGAAATCTCCAGCAATGTGATAAGTTCTGCCTTAAGAGCCTTATCTTCTATGGGAAATATAATCTCTATACGCCTGTTTAGGTTGCGCCCCATCCAGTCTGCACTGGAGAGGTACACTTTTGGCTGCCCGGCATTTTCGAAAACTAAAATTCGGCTATGCTCCAGATATCGGTCTACAATGCTGGAAACGGAAATATTCTCGCTTATGCCCGGTATACCGGGCTTTAGGCAGCATATGCCCCGCACCAGCAAACGAATTTTTACCCCTGCTTGGGATGCCTTGTACAGCAATTGAATTATCGAAACATCTGAAAGAGAGTTCATTTTAGCGGTTATGGCAGCCGGTTTGCCCTCCTGGGCATTATTTGTCTCTTGCAGGATTAACTCTTCAAACGTACTGCGAAGGGTCATTGGTGCAACGGCAAATTTTTGCCAGTCTGTAACTTTGGCATAACCCGTTAGTACATTAAACAAGGCAGATGCATCCTGTCCAAAGGCTTCGCTGCAAGTGAACAGGCCTATATCTGTGTATATTTTTGCTGTGGCTTCGTTGTAGTTGCCTGTGCCAAGATGCATGTAGCGGCGAATGATGTCTTTTTTTTCCCGCCGGACCACCAGGCATATTTTGCAATGTGTTTTAAGCCCTGTCAGCCCATATACTACATGAACGCCGGACTTTTCCAACAGCTTCGCCCAGTTTACGTTATTTTCTTCGTCGAAGCGGGCTTTGAGTTCCACCAAAACGGTTACTTGCTTGCCATTTTCCGCAGCTTGAATAAGGGCATTTATTATTGGGGATTGACCACTTACCCGATACAAAGTTTGCTTTATCGCCAACACATTTGGGTCTGTTGCCGCCTCACGTACAAAACGCACCACGCAATCAAAACTCATATACGGGTGGTGTACCAGCACATCCTCTTTGCGTATTATGTCAAACATGCTATCTTTATTAACAAATGCCGGTACCGGACGAGTCTTGGCAGGCTCATATCGTAAATGGGCAAACTCTTCTACTACGGAAAAGTTCATCAAAGTGGTAAAATCCAAGGGGCCATTTATTTCGTAAATTTTATCTTCCGTAAGCCCTAAGGACCTTTCCAGTAGTTTCATTGCATGCTTGCTGATTCCCTTTGTTATTTCTATGCGCACCGGGTCGCCCCAGCGTCTGTCTTTTATAGAGCGTGCCACTTCATTAAGTAGGTCATCTATTTCTTCTTCGTCAATTTCTAAGTCCGAATTGCGGGTTACCCGAAGCAATGCCGTACGTGTGACTGTATGCCCCATAAACAGCCTTCCGATATGTTCAAGCAAAATATTTTCCAGTAAAATAAAGTGATGGGCATTTGCCTGGTCTGTTGCGACGGGAACAATCCGTGGCACAACCGTTGGCACTTGCACCACGGCATATTTAGGGCCTTTTGTGGTTTTTTCTGTTATGCGCCAGCGAAGTTCCTCGCTATCCCATTCTACCGTTCGCACAGTGGATGCCTCTTTGTCCGGGGCAAGTTCTACAAAAATATTTACCGTCCGGTTATTTATTGTAGGGAACGGGCGGCTTTGGTCTATAGCCATTGGCGTAAGTACCTGATATAAAACCCTGTTAAAGTAAGCATCAACTTGCTGTCGCTGGGTACTGTTTAATTGCGAATATGAAAGGAAGCGTATATTTTCTTTTTCCATAGCAGGAACTAAGCTACGTGTAAAACATGTATACTGCTTTTGTACCATTTCATGTACACGTTTGGAAATTGCGGCAAGCTGCTCTTTTGGTGTCATGCCGGAAGAATCCGGAGTAGTACTTCCGTTACGCAAAAGGGATGATACTCGTATCATAAAAAATTCATCTAAGTTTGATGCGGAAATTGCCAAAAATTTAAGCCGCTCCATTATCGGATTGGTTTTGTCCTGGGCTTCCTCCAATACGCGCTCGTTAAATTCCAGCCAGCTTAATTCGCGGTTTATATATAGGTTCGGGTCGTTTAGGGTCATCGAAATTGCTCCTTGTGGCATTATGATAAAGAAACTATATCAAAAGTGCGCCAATGGCGCAATATGGAGAATCTACGGATGATTTTCTTGTAAAAACTTCAGCTATCGTTAGAAGCGGCTATGCCGCTTTCCACTAACCAACACGAGAGCTACTTCCTAAAGTATATAGGAATCGGATATAATGCCCCAAAACATATAAAACCACTGCAACTGCTATCCACTGACTAACATGGGCGATATGGGCAAAAAAATAGAACTCTTGCTGTGCCAAAAAAGCGGCTGCAATACGAAAAGCAATGGCACTTATTACATAAGGAAAAGCAAACGCGGCATATGTGGGATAGAATTTTATTTTTAAAAGGGAAAACATTTTTACAGTCACAAATATATAGCTTACAATAGCGATAGTTAACATGAAGTAAATAAGAGTTTCATTTTGCTGGCCTTGATGTGCAAACGAGTTAAAATATCCCACTATCAGTAGGCTCATTGGTGCGGTAAATATTGCAATAGTTGGACGTGCAGGCTCGGGGAACGATTTAACTTTTACCATTCTGCATACAATAAGGGCAAGTACTACAAAGTAAAGGACAAAGCCAACATAAAAGGCCATTTGCCCAATGATAATATTTTCTGTCATAGCCGGGGCAGTAATGCTTACAACGGCTATGCCCACAAATGTTATAAACCAGCTTGGGAGTACTGTGCTTAGTTTAAAGCTAAGTATAAACCGCTTAATAAAAAGCCACATAAAACAAAGCTGCGCCGCTATTGCAGCATACCATATGACAACAGCCATAACCCCTATATATGGCCTTGAATAAACACACAGTAGCATAAGGGACATAGTTGAAGCCGGCAGGACACTAAGCACAACCGGAGTTTTAAATTTTTCCCGTGCTTGTTTAAAATCCAGCATAATTTTTAATACAAACACTATTAATATAATGGCAGATATAATGCCGCATATGTAACGCATTGCCTCTCCATATGTTATGGGAAACAATAAATTCCCCAAGGCAGCAAATGCCAGCGATAACCCACAAATTGCCAATGGTACACTACGTATAAACTTCACATTACCCTCCTGCTTATATGGGCTCTAGGCCAAGTTCCCTTGCTATTATTTCGGCAGTTTTCGCAGCCATTTCGCCAGTAAAGGCAACACATTGCTCTTTATGCTCTCCGCTTGCCAAATCCATGCCTTTAACATGTATGTGACAGCAAAGAACACCTTTGTGATTTTCCCTAAAGCTTTCCTGTAACTCGTACGCAAGCTTCATACATTTTTGGCTGTTTGGGTCTGTTGGGGTTGTAGGCTGCGTTCTGCCAAAGAAATACCCAAGGCAAATAACTGCCCCGGAAACAGCACCACACATACATTTTGCTCGCCCTACCCCTATAGGGAACCCGGACGCAGCAGCCACCAACTCAATAGGCATTTCGGGAGCAATATTTTGCCTGATAGAAGATACTATGGCCTCTGAACAATAGAACCCCCCTATCCTGAAAACCTCTTCTGCGTCAGACTTTACTTTTGCAATATCAATACTCTTTTGTTTTGCAAGCATTTTATCATCTCCAAGTTTTATCAGTTATACAGCACCCAAGCATTCTAACATATTTTGCATAGTTTTCAAAAACTGTATTTGCGATATAGAAATGCTATTTGTCACCAATAGCATTATAATGTATGATATAGTAAAACTAATACAAAATAAACATTGGAGGTGTCCCATGAGCAAAGAAAAATCAGCGACTCAACAACTGCAAGAACAATTAACATTCGCCAGCAAAAACGCTGCGGGTAAACTTACAGACAGCGAAATGAAAACCATTTTCGCATTTAGCGAAGGATATAAAACCTTCCTAGACAACTCAAAAACCGAAGGCTGTTGTGTAGAAACTGTAATTGAAATGGCAAAAGCAAATGGATATGCAGAATTTGTTCCCGGCGAAAAATACGCCCCGGGGGCAAAAGTATATATCCGCAACCGCGGTGCGGCAGTTATGCTTTCCACCATTGGTAGAAGACCACTGGAAGATGGCCTGCGCGTAATTGCATCCCATATAGACTCCCCTCGCCTGGACCTTAAACCAAACCCACTATACGAAGATTCCGAAATTGCCTACTTAAAAACACACTATTATGGCGGCGTTCGCAAATATCAGTGGCCTACAATCCCCCTTGCCCTTCATGGAGTAGTGTTTAAAGAGAACGGCGAAATGATACGCATTAACATTGGCGAAGACGAAAACGACCCACTGTTCTACATTACAGACCTTTTGCCACACCTAAGCAAAGACCAAAGCCAAAAGAAACTTTACGAAGCATTTACAGGGGAATGCATGAACCTTATCGTGGGAAGCCTGCCGGACAAAGACGAAAATATAAGTGATAAAACAAAGTTTACCGTTCTTAAACTGCTAAACGAAAAATACGGCATTACGGAAGCAGACTTCCATACGGCAGATATTAAAGCGGTACCGGCGTACAAAGCCCGTGATATCGGCCTTGACCGTGGGCTCGTTGCATCTTATGGGCATGACGACAGGGTTTGCGCATATACCTCTGTTATGGCAGATATTAACGTAACCGCTCCGGAATACACCACCGTTACTATTTTGGCAGATAAAGAAGAAGTAGGCAGTACAGGCAACACAGGGCTTGCCTCTAATTTCTTTGTCTATTTTGTTGAAGAACTTGCTGATGCGGCAGGGGTAAAAGCCCGCCGTGTATTGGCGGCAACAAAAGCACTTTCTGCAGATGTTAACGCTGCTTACGACCCTGCTTTTGCCGGCGCATTCGAAAAACGCAACTCTTGTTTTATTAACCATGGCGTAGGTGTTTCAAAATATGTAGGCTCCGGCGGCAAAGGTGGCACAGTAGATGCTTCTGCCGCATATATGTCCTTTGTGCGCACCATGCTAGACAAGGCCGGTATCAAATGGCAAGTTGGGGAGCTTGGCAAAGTAGACCAAGGGGGCGGCGGTACTGTAGCCCACTTTTTAGCCAGGCTTGACATAGACATTGTAGATATTGGCGTACCGGTGTTAAGTATGCACGCACCATACGAAGTTGTTAGCAAAATAGATGTTTATATGGCCTTTAGGGCGTTTAAGGAATTTTACACAAAATAATAGCAGCACAAACTTTTTGTCGTATTATTTTCCATCATTCTTAGTTTAGTCATCACAATTTTCACTACAAAGAGCAAGGTATCACAAGATACCCTGCTCTTTGTATTATCCCCACGAGTATCATGACATGTGGGCATTTAGTGAAAAGTCACCTCACGCTTGCCTAAACCTTAAAGATAAACTATAATGCTTGAAATTTATGTATAGGAGATGGTGGTGGCTTATGAAAAAATTAATACTATTAAGTTTCATTATATTATTTCTTACCGGATGTTTCGCATTTCCCGAGGAACCACCTGTGTTAACCCCACCTGCTTTTATCCTGCGGGAACCAAGAGAGTTTGTCACCGTCCCTGTATCACGAGGAGATGTACGTCTATTTACCAGCCCTTCCGCACAGTATATGTTAGTAATAGAAGAGGATGTACGGTTTGACGAGACAGGCATTCCTTTATACGATATTTTTGTTTCTGTTGGGGATCGCGTGCATGCAGGGGATATTATTGCGGCACTAGGCGGCGGGCATGACTTACAGGAAGAACGGGGAGCTTTGATTAATATAAGAAATGAAATAATGTCAAGCCTGACCCAGCTTAACCAACGGCATGAGTTGGCCCTTGCCTTAGCAGAAGCCTCTGGCAACCCGGTGGATGACTTGCATTTCCGTGACCAACGTGCGGACATACTTGGAGAATTGGAAATTATAGACTTGCAGCTTAGCCGCCTGGCAGGTGCAGACGAAAGCAGATATCTACTCTCCCCCATAACAGGCCTTGTCACCCAAGCCTTAACCTTTACAGAAGGAATGACCTCTACTGCCGGGCGCCGCATAGCCACTATATCCGACGAATCAAAAGCGGCTTTTGTAGTAAGCTCTCCTATAGCGGCAACCATGCACCCCAAAGACCTCTTCGAAATTATTTTAAACAACAACACCTACTTATTAGAAGTAATAGACCCGCATGAATACGGCATTACGGGCAGGTCCGAATGGACAACAGTGGCTTTTCTTACATTTGTTGATACTCCTCCTATGATACCGCTTAACACCCGTGTAATTATAAACATTTTGTACGCCGAATCCTTGGATGTACTATATATCCCAGACGAACTTTTGCGCCAGGCCGGTGAGCGTACATTTGTATATGTTTTAGAAAACGGACTTAGGACTATACGGGAAGTAACCATAGGATTATGGGGCAATAACACAATCGAGATTATTAGCGGACTAGAGGAAGGAGAGTTGTTGATACGATGAAAAAATCTATTCTTGCACTTCTATTAGCCTCGTTGCTCGTTTTTTCATTATCTGCTTGCGGCAGCTATTCCTTTTCTGATGGCCCACCTCTAATCCAACCCGCTGCCTCCGGGGTAGATACAGCCATAGTTTTACGGGGCACAGTAGAAGAAAAACAAATGCATTTTGGCAGTGTCCGTGTTCTTTCCCGGCCTCTTACATTTGACACGTATAATTTTAGATTCGACGATTTTTTTGTATTGACCGGAGACAGAGTATACGAAGGACAACTGCTTGCCCGCATGGATGTAGACCATATACTGGAACGAATAGAAGAACAAGAAGCATATATTGCCCAAATGCGCCGCCGTCACAACATAGAAAATGAAAGATACTCTTTAGAAATTGATAAACTGCAATTAGCATATGCGTCAACAACAAATTTAGCGGCAGAAACTATGGACGAATCATTATTTGCAGAGGCAGAAAGAATACGCAGCGATATAGAATGGGCAAGGCTTACAAAAGCACAAGCTACGGTTAACCAGACACGAAGTATGTTAAAAGCAGAAGATGACTTGCGCGAAATTAGAGATGCCCTTAACGGCACAGACCTAATAGCTCCCTATGACGGTGTTATTACTTATTTAATGGCAACCCCGGGGATGTGGGTTAGCGAAGACGACCATATACTGTATATAGCAGGGCATCAGACAGTAATTGTCGAATATCTTGGCAATAGCTTACAAGCATCGGATATTCGTGAACTTGTGCGGATACAAGCGTATATAAATGGCCGGGTTTATGACCTAGATTTTTTGGATTTAACCCCGGCACAACTGGACTATTATGCTAATCAAAGCCGGGCTATTGGCTCCCCTGTCTTCAGACTTCCTATACGGTTTACCATACAAGCCCCGGATGAATATCTTCCGCCCCTTGGCTCGTTCGTTACTATTTTTATGTATACGATTTTTTACGAAGATGTGCTTAGGGTTCCTATCAATGCCGTGTCCTATGACAGGCAGGATGGGTATTCTGTTATCCTATGGAAAGATGGCATACAAGTACACACACCGGTGGAAGCCACAACTACCCGTACCTTTGCCGCAATTTTCAAAGGGCTAGAGGAAGGGGATGTTGTCATTGTCAGGTAGAAAAAAAATAATTGTAATTGTTGCTTTTATGCTTTTATGCCTTACTGCATGTGCAGCCTTTGAGCTAGCACATCAAGAAGGAGAATCTGTTTCCGGGCTTTACGAGGCTATAATAGACGGTATCTTATTACAAATTGAAGAAGAGATCGTAATGGAAACACAACATCGCATTACCCGGGTACAAGTTATGGACATGACAGCCACAATAGAAATGCGAGCTAATATTTTCTTTCCAAATACAAAATGGCTTACATTTGAGCGCACCGAAGGATATGTGGTCATTCATGTGCTGGAAGGGGATTATGTACGCAAAGGAGATTTACTTGCAACATTATCATTTGAAGATGATGAGTTTATTATAGACAGCAGACGGGCAGAACTTAGGTTGGAGCAATTTGACCGGAATTCTTCACGGGAAGAGCAAAGATTATTAACAGAACTGGAAATAGCCCAGTATAATCTTGACTCTGCACCGGAATACGAATGGGAACACATGACCCTTGCCTTAGCACAGGCAGAACTGAATTTAGAAGTGTTTTTGGTTGACAGAAACAACCAACGGTCAGCCCTAACAGAAGCTTTGGCAAACATACGGGAAACTATAGCCGGAGAACAGCTATTAGCCCCATTTGACGGTTTAGTACAACGCACCATTAGGGACGGCAGTTTTGTAAGCGGTCATGTTCAAATTATTACTATTGTAGAACAGGCGAGTTTCTTATTTAGTATACAACCTAATGGGCAAAGCATTCGCGCACTGCCCCCTCAAATACCCAGGAATGGATTACTCCGCTTTGGAGATGTACTTAATATACGCAGTGTAGCAGAGTATGCAATAGATGATGTGTCCCGCCCCCTATTAGAGTTTAAGGCACAAGTAGCCATAGACCCTATAACTGCAGGTTTTCACAGTGGTACATCCTCTGTAATTGTACCCGTCGACAGGCAAGCGTTTATTGAAACTGCTGCTGCCCAAGACATAACTTTAAGTCAGTTGCGCAATATGGACTTTATCACATATATTACACTAGATATTGCCTCAAACAGTTACGTACTCCCTAATGCCGCAATTCGCCCAGAGGATACACGTTATTATGTATTTAAGTATATAGACGGTAATCTTGCAAAACGCTATGTTGTACCTGGCATACGGCAAAGCGGTTATACGCAAATAATCTCCGGCCTAGAAGCGGACTCTCAGGTGGTGATTCTACCATGATGAATTTTTTACGCAATAAACTATGGCGAAATAAATGGCTGGTAATATGCTTGATTATGGGCAACGTATTACTTATTGGCATAACTACAGGCACGCCTATTTACGTTACTGCAACTGTGCAGCGTATTTTCCAGCAAGACTTAAGAAGTGTAAGATATGCCCGCAATATGTATCCTTCGGTTGTACAATTGCGCTTTAGTTTTAATGCGGTTATGGAGCCTTACCAGCTGGGTTCGTATAATGGCACTAACAATATTTTGTGGCCGGCTGCCCTGGAAGGTTTGGGCATTTCGTCAGAGAAAAGCTTTAAAACATATATTGCGGGTCTTTGGCATGCGACGCCGTATGTACCAAGACACGACCCGCCAAATCAGCGGCCCTTTGGCTTAGTTGGCACAGAAGGCTTTGCCGACCATATACAGCTTACACATGGGCGCATGCCATCAGATGAGCTTGTTGATGGAAATATAATAGAAGCCTTAGCCATGGGACTTACTATGTCTATATATGATTATGTTATGGACGAGTTAATGGTTATTACCGATGTAGATGACCTGTATCTTAGGATTGTAGGTGTATTTGATTTAACAGAAGGCTCCGACGATTTTTGGTCCATAGTGCCCATCAACTTCGAAAGTACATCTTTACTGGTATCCGACAGGTTGTTATACAATAGGTTTGTAAGAAACTATATTCCTGCCTATAGAATTTCTGCCATATGGACAGAAGTTTTGGATTTTACAGAAATGCATGTGCTTAATATTCCACATTACCAGGAAGCACTTCAGGCAATGTCGGAGCAGTTTAACGACCATCCCGGCTCTGTATGGGTATTTACTCAAAATTTTGCCCATATGCTTAATGACGACGACGCCCGAACCAACCGCCTAACTACTACACTTTGGATACTGCAATTGCCTATTTTTGTAATGCTGGCCCTGTATGTTTACATGGTAAGTCGTCAGATGCTGCAGTTGGATACAAACGACATTTCTGTAATAAAAAGCCGGGGAGTAAGCCGTGGGCAAATACTTAGGCTGTATGCCCTTCAGGGGCTTTTTGTAGGGGGCATAAGCTTTCCTTTTGGGTTGGCTCTTGGGGTAGCCCTATGCCATATGCTTGGTGCCAGCAACGGCTTTTTGGAAATTGTCCAGCGTGAGTCTCTTAATGTTGTAATTACACAAGAAGCCTTATTAATTGGTGCAGTAGCCACGAGTTTTTCTTTTTTGACTATGTTCCTTCCGGTTATCCGTTTTTCTAAAGTGGGGATTGTAGAACAAAAGCGCACTAAAACCGGAAAATTAAGAAAACCATTTTGGCAGCGATATTTTATAGATTTTGTATTTTTTGGTGTGGCATGCTATGGGCTTTATGCTTTTGGCAATACTCAAGAGTTAATGTCTGCTGCACTTATAGCCGAAGCCCCGGGTATTGACCCATTGCTATATATAAGTTCCTCCCTGTTTATTTTGGGCATAGGGCTTATATGCTTGCGCATATTCCCATATGTAATAAAAGTGATATTTGTGCTTGGGCAAAGGCTATGGTCCCCTGCGGTGTATGCCTCTATGTTAAAAATTATACGTTCTTCCGGAGAAGAGCAGTTTATTATGCTGTTTCTAATTTTTAGCGTGTCAATCGGTATCTACAGTGCCCAGGCCGCCCGGACAATTAACATAAATAATGCACACCAAATACAGCATACTGGCGGAACAGATTTAGTTTTTTTGGAGCAATGGCACAATAATGTCCCCTGCCCCACAACCGGCCTGCCACCGCCCGACAGAGTAGTGTATTTCGAGCCGGATTTTGGACGGTTTTTAGAACTTGAAGAAATAGATTACATTACCCAAGTTATACGCCGACATGGTTCTTTGCGGGGCCGGGGCCGCATTGTTAATGATTTACACGTAATGAGCATAGACACCCCTACCTTTGGGGAAACCGTATGGTTTAGGGATGATTTGCTGCAAATTCATATAAACTACTTCCTTAACACCTTAGCACGTATACCAAATGGTGTGCTGCTTTCCGACAATTTCCGTACCAGCCTGGAATTTGAAGTTGGCGATGTAATTAACCTGGTGGAGGATGCCCCTATAGGCGATTCCCATACCGGGCAGTTTGTTGTAGTAGGCTTTTTAGAACACTGGCCCGCCTTTAACCCGATGGTAAGAAACCAGCTGCCTACAAGAGAAGTAATTGAAGTTCCACAATACCTTGCAGTAATTAACCTGGCGCATACAGTCGTTAACTGGGGACTGCGACCTTATCAGGTTTGGATGAGAACCAACACCGAAACAAATCAATTTCTTTATGATTTTATCGATGATAATGGCTTAATAACAAACATTCTTGTTGACACAAAAATAAATTTGATAGCAGTCAGATCCGACCCTATTGTCCAGGGTACAAACGGTGTGCTTACAGTTGGCTTTATTGTAATATTGCTTGTTTGCTTTTCCGGGTTTTTAATTTATTGGATTTTGTCCATACGGTCACGGGTATTGCAGTTTGGTATATTACGTGCAATGGGTATGAGCATGAGAAATATTATTAATCTACTGGTTAACGAGCAAGTATTCATTACACTTACGGCATTGGCAATTGGTACAGCAGTAGGAGAAATTTGTGCCCGGTTATTTGTGCCACTGGTTCAAATTTCCTACACAACGGCAGAGCAGGCCATACCCATTTTAGTTGTAGTAGAAGCGCAAGACTATGGAAATTTATTTGCAACCCTTGCAATTACCATTGTACTTTGCCTTATTGTGTTAATTGGCTATATCTCCCGCATTAAAATAGACCAGGCCATAAAGCTTGGAGAGGATTAAAGTGACGAATGCCGTCATTATTTTTTGGTAAACAATCCCAATATTTGACAAAGCACACATCGACATAGTAGTACAATCGCCTTTAGTAGACAATTATGCTGGGGGCGATTTTTATGGGTTTTGGCGCAAATCCAAAGGCGAGGACATCATCTAAAGAAAAACAATTATCCCGGAACAATACTGTAAATACACAGCAGTCCAAAGACGAAAACACAAAGCCGCTTATAAACAGAAGTGATATTGCTTCTGTCTTGGTAGGGGTATTTGGCTTTTTTATTGGACGAGCTATGGTTTTTACTTTTGTAAACCCTTTGACGTTGCCGTTTCTTGCGGCATTTATGGGGGCAAGCAAAGGGTTTTATTTAACCGCAGTATTTTTAACTCTTGGGCTTTTAACCCGCTTAGGCAATTTACTAACCATAAGATACTTGCTGGCAATTGGTATTATGTGTACTTACTATTTTTTTATGATTCGTATAACCCGGGGGGAAGCCCGTGGGTGGCTTAAGCTGCCATATATTGCGGCGGCATCTGCCGGGGCAATGCTTATTTCCGGTGTAGTTGTAGCGATAGCCTATGGAATGAGTCCTTTTTTGTTTACCGTAGCTATTTTGGAAACTGTGCTGGCAGGGGCATTGACACTTATTCTTAAACGTGCTCATGTAATACTAACCGGGCGTAAACGGCGTGCAAAGCTGCTTTCCGGCGAAGATATTACAGCATTAACCATTGTGCTTGCAGGTGTAATTGCCGGGGCAAGTGATATTTACGTTGGAGCCATGCCTCTTCGCATTTTTTTCTGTGTGTATGTGCTGTGCATTGTTGGCTTTAAAGGTGGGCCATCTATGGCGGCAGCAGCAGGGCTATTGCTTGGACTTTTCTTACACTTAGCAGGATATTGGGATTCTTCCTGGGCGGCCATACTTGGCCTTGCAGGCCTTGGGGGCGGTTTTGCAAAACAATGGGGACGGCCTACTGTTATAGCAGGGGTTGCCATCATTGGGGGTTTGGCAGTGTTTGTACTGGCAAGATCATGGATCGGGTTTTCTATGATATATGCTGTAATAGCCGGGGGTATGGCTTTTATATTAACGCCTCAGTCCTTTTATTTTAATGTGGCATCGGCTATTAACCCGGTTTTGGACAGTGCCGATGACTATATGGACAAAATAAAAGAGGAAACCACCCGACGGCTCGACAGCTTTGCCTCTGCATTTGAAAAACTGGCAGATACATTCAGCGGACTCTCCACACCAAAAACTGGGTTAAACAAACATGATGTAAGCCTTTTGGTAGACGATGTGGCTACACGAGTTTGCAGCGGCTGCCCTCATCAGGAATGGTGCTGGGAGGACGATTTATACAATACACACCAACAAATTTTTACCATGCTAAATGCATGCTCCGGGCGGGGAATGGCAACCGTTAATGATATGAACAAAAAATTTTATAACGACTGCAAAAACCCAGAAGCATTGGTAGGCGAATTAAACTCCGTTTTTAACCTGTACAAAAACGACCTTCGCTGGCATAACAGAATTAGTGAAACCCGAGAGCTGATAAGCCAGCAATTACACGGTGTTTCCGGCATTGTAAAATGCCTTTCGGAAGAAATTGATATGTCCCTACGCTTTCACGAAGGATTGGAAGAAGAAATGATAATGGCACTACTGCGTCAGAAAGTAGATGTCGCAAGTGTAATTGTGCTGGAGGATAACAGGGGCAAATACAAAGTATCTATAAGCCATAAGGCTTGCATGAGAAAAAAAACATGCACTAAGGAAATGCTTCCTGCACTAAGCTCTGTTCTAAAGCGAAAAATGCGCATAGAGGGCGCAGATTGTGATATTCGCAATGGCATGTGCCGCATTCGCTTTATAGAAGACCAAAAACTTCGCATAACCAGCGGCATTGCCCACCGGGCCAAAAACTCAAAAGGTTCCGGGGACAGTTATTCCGCAATAGAACTACGTAACGGTTCATGCTTACTTGCATTATCCGACGGAATGGGTAGCGGAGAACGGGCAAGGCGGGAATCTGCCGCAACCATAGGCCTTTTGGAAGATTTTATAGAAAGCGGTTTTGACAAAGAGCTTGCCGTACGCATGATAAACACAGTACTAATACTAAAAAGCAGCGAAGAGAGCTTTTCTACCCTAGATATCTGCTCTGTAGATTTATACACGGGGCAGGCAGAGTTTATAAAAATTGGTGCAGCGGAAGCTTATGTACTCCGTGGCGGGCATGTATCCATAATCCGTTCGTCCTCTTTGCCTATTGGCATGTTAAACGATGTAGACCTGGAAATTACCACCCGGCAATTGCAGCATGATGATATGATTGTAATGGCAACAGACGGCGTAACCACCGCCGACGAAGAGGACTGGATAAAGTATGCCTTAAAAAATTGCAGATACCGAAACCCGCAAGATGTAGCGGACTATTTACTTTCCGAAGCGGAACGCCGTTCTGACGGGGCACTAAAGGACGATATGACCGTGCTTGCCGCCAGAGTTTGGGAAAAGGTATAATGCTTTTTGTTGATTTATCATCCCGTATAGGATACTATTGATACGTTGACATAATTCGTAAAGGCAAGCTATTTTAAGGAGGCAGTTTATGCAATCGTTCGTATTTCATGCCCCAACCGAGATTGTATTCGGTAAAGGCGAAGAGACAAAGGCAGGCAGTCTTATAAAAAAGTATGGCGGTACTAAAGTTTTTGTGGTTTATGGTGGCGGCAGCGTTGCAAAAAGCGGACTGTTAGACAGGATAACCGCCAACTTAGAAGGTATCGAGTACAAATTATTTGGCGGCGCACAGCCTAACCCGCTATTGTCCCATGCAAAAGAAGGTATAAGACAAGCCTTTGAGTTTGGTGCAGATTCTATACTTGCAGTAGGCGGCGGCAGTGTTATAGACACTGCAAAGGCAATTGCCCACGGGGTAAAAAACCCCGATGTTGATATTTGGAAATTTTGGAAGCGTGAGGTAGAGGTAAAACAATCCTTGCCTGTAGGCGTTGTCTTAACAATATCTGCCGCCGGCAGTGAGACAAGCAACTCCGCAGTGTTAACCAACGCAGATAGCGGCGAAAAACGCGGCCTTAATACAGAGTTTAACCGCCCACGCTTTACTATAATGAACCCGGAACTTACTTACACTGTGCCTCGCTATCACGTTGCCGCCGGCATCGCCGACATTATGATGCACACAATGGACAGATATTTCTCGCAACAAGAAGGCGAAAACGAATTTACCGACGCAATTGCCGAAGGGCTTTTACGCACGGTTATAAAAAATGCGCCAATCCTGCTAAACGACCCAACTAATTACAATGCCGCAAGCGAAATAATGTGGTGCGGCAGTATATCCCACAATGGCATTACCGGCCTTGGGCGGCCCTTCGATTTTTCCGTTCACCAGTTGGGCCACGAACTAAGCGGTAAATTTGATGTATCCCACGGGGCAAGCCTTGCTACCATGTGGGGCTGGTGGGCAAAATATGTAAGTGGCGTTAACCCGGCACGGTTTGCCAAATATGCAAAAGACGTGTGGGGCGAAAACAGCCCAGAGGCAGGTGTTGAAGCCACAGTTAATTTCTTCAAGTCCATTGGCATGCCAACTTGCTTTACAGAACTTGGCATTGGCATTCAAAGTGACGATGTAATTGATGCAATGGCAAACAGCTGTGTTTTCCACGGGACTCGCAAAGTTGGTAATTTCTTGCCTTTAGAAAAAGAAGATGTAGCTAAGATATATAAGTTAGCAAATAGATAAAATTACAAAGGCGGTGCGCTATGAAAAAAGGCCTTGTCCTGGACATAGACCGGTTTGCCACACATGACGGGCCGGGCATACGTGCAGCGATATTCTTAAAGGGCTGCCCTTTGGCGTGCAAATGGTGTCACTCGCCAGAATCTCAAAAAAGCGCACCGGAAGTAATTTATCAAAAAAACCTTTGCGCCGGATGCAAAAAGTGTACAGAAAGCGCAGAACTATGCCCCACTCATGCACTTCGTATATGCGGTACCTGGCATACCGCAAATGAAATTGCTCAAGCAGTAGTAAAAGACAAGCCATTTTACATTAACTCCGGCGGCGGGGTAACCGTTACAGGGGGCGAACCCCTTATGCAATGGGAGTTTACACAGGCCATCCTGACATTATGCAAACAGGATGGCATACATACTGCATTAGAGACAAGCGGGTTTGGCAGTGGTAACGCACTTCTTGAAATTGCCAAGGTTTGCGACTTAATTTATTTTGACATAAAATCTCCCGCATCAAAAGCAGGAGATGAGCTGCATAAAAAATATACGGGCGTAAGCAACCAACTTATTTGGCGAAACCTTGCCGCACTGTGCGAAATAGTGGAAAATGCAAATAAAATTGTAGTGCGCATTCCATGTATACCAGGCATAAATGACAGCAAAGAGCAAATTGAGGAAGTTAAACGGGAAGTGAAACAGCTTGGTGTACAAAACATGGAACTTATGCCATACAACCCATATGCAGGTGCGAAATATGAGTGGCTGGGCCGTGAGTATGAGTTGGAGAGCATAGAACTGCAAGAACAATTAATCCAGGAGGCAAAACCATGAACATAACCACGGCAATCCAAACAGCCCGGGAATCCCAACAACTACGGGAAATGACCCCCCGCACTAAACAGCATTACAATAGGATTCTAGAGTCCATGGACGAAAAGCAAACCCTGTGGGGAGGCAACCTTACCGTAATAAACGACATAACTCGCAAGCTAACCGCCGCAGCAAGGCGTTCCCTTGCCTTCGAAAAAGTTATGCACGAGATGCCAATCTACATAGAGCCTTATGCACTTCTTGCAGGACTTAGCCAAAAAGACGGTCAAATTGTGCGTTGTATGCTGCCGTCTTTTATACTTGAGGAGGAGCAGGGCAAGGCATCCACGGGCATTTCACACAAATGTCCGGACTATGAAACCCTGCTTAGTATTGGCCTTTCTGGCATATTAATAAACTTAGAAAACAACAAAACCAAACATGAGCAAGCTGGAACATTTGACTCAAATAAGCAGGATTTCTACGAAACTGTCCGCCGAGAATGTTTTGCGGTTATTGCCTTGTCTAACCGCTACGCAGACCTTGCAGAGCAGCAGGGCATGACAGAACTTGCCCATATATGCCGCCGTGTACCGGAATTTGGTGCAAATAGCTTCCATGAGGCTGTACAATCTCTGTGGTTTTACAACCACTGCATACATGAAACAATGACGCGGCTGTCCATTGGCAATATCGACCGTACACTAAACCCCTACTTCGAAAAAGATTTTATTGCCGGCAATATAACCCTGGAGCAAGCCCAAGAACTTGTAGACGAGTTTAACCTACGGGTTAACGACCGTATACAAATAAACCCGGAAAAATATGTAGTCTCTCAAGAAGACTTAGAGGGTGCGCCCACAGATGGCTCTGGCGTATGGTACGCACATGGGTTTGTTACCAGCGGCAACAACGACGGAGCAGATGCAATCAACCATTTTGGACAGAACATACTCCTTAGTGGGCTGCAATACCAAATTGAGCGAAACACAAACTTGGGCATGGTAGAAAATTGCAATTGCTTGGAGGAGGAACAGAACGGTACTTTAGTGGACTGCACCAGTGTTTTAACATATATGTTTCTTAATGCCCACGAAAAATTTCAGCTTGCGGCCCCGGTTCTTACCATCCGACTGCATAATAACAGCCCGCCGGAATTAATAGCGCGGGCAGCAGAAGTATTAAAAACAGGCGGCGGAATGCCCTTTATAAATAACGATGACATTATAATACCCGCATATGTAAAACTTGGCGTGTCCCTTCATGACGCCGCAGAATACGCAAACTCCAACTGTTGGGAGACGTTAATCCAAGGCCGCAGCAACCAAGAAATGATTCGCTTTATTAATTTCCTACACTTGCTGGAGCTTACCCTTAATAATGGCGAACCAATGCTGCCCCAGGAACGCACAAAGGGCATACAAACAGGGACCGATTTTTCCTCTATGGATGAGTCATTGGCAGCCTGGAAAAAACAATTGGATTACAGGCTGGAAACTACCATGGCACAAACCGCAGCAGATATATTGCAAAATGGCAGCCATGGACAATTTACCTTTATTCCGGTGCTGTCTGCTCTAACCCGTGATTGTATCGAAAACATGTCTGACCTTACCCATGGTGGCTCCCGCTACACTTTGTGGCATATGCTGGCAGAAGCGGTATCCAACGCCGCAGACGCATTATCTGCTATACAAAAATTTGTGTTTGAGGAAAAGCGTGTGTCCCTGCCCCGCCTGGTAGAAATTTTGCGCAATAATTGGGAAGGCTGCAACGAAGCAGAAGAATTACGCCTTAGATTTTTAAGCGGTACACCCCGCTTCGGTAACGATTTGCCCATTCCGGATTCCTACGCCTGTGAAATGGTAGGATATTTTACAGAACGAGTAGCCCAACACGCCACAAAACACATAGATGCTTGCATATACTCCCCAAGCATTGCAACCTTCTCTTGGATTATATCCATAGGCAAGCGAATTGCCGCATCTGCCGACGGCAGAAAACACAGCGAACCCATTGCCGCCAACATGTCACCCGCAATGGGCGCAGATATCTCTGGGCCTATTGGTGCAATAAATTCCTATATAAAATTGCGGCCCTATACAAATGAAATGGCTGCAGGTGCCCCCATAGATTTACGCATGAGCAAACGCGGGCTGGAAGGTACCGAGGGTACAAAACGGATTTCTGCTTTGATAAAAACCTTTATCCAGCAACAGGGCAACATGATTACATTAACCATTACCGATGCGGAGGAACTGCGCTGCGCCATTGCCGACCCGGAAAAATACCGCTCCTTACGTGTACGTATGGGGGGTTGGTCTGCATATTTTGTGCTGCTAAGTGAAGAAGCCCAAAAGATACATTTGCGCCGTTCAGAACATGGTTTTTGATAGCACTTTATATAGAAAATAGTGTTTTTGCGAAATTCACCATTGCACTAAAGTCAATTGTAGAGTATACTATCTAGCGCAAGGCGATTCACAACTGTGTACGCCTAGCCCGAGTGGCGGAATAGGTAGACGCACAGGACTTAAAATCCTGCGATAGCAATATCGTACCGGTTCGATTCCGGTCTCGGGCACTCCTAGCGGAGAGCAACATTGGTTCGGATATAACCGTGACCTCTGCAATACTGGCAAAAACAGTTGCAAACTATAAAAATAGCTTGCAACTGTTTTTTTATTTTATATGCCTTTACAGCACTATATCAAACAACGACACACCATGAGACGGCATTGCAAACTCCAATAATAACTTTCCATCTACCGGAATCATGACTTTCTCCGGCTCATATGTTTCCAGTCTGTCCCTTGCCTTAATTTTTTCGTATTGTTCTTTTGTGGGGTAATCTGGCGAGCCTTCCGCAAGCCATGTGCTGTAGGCATTCGAATGTTTATCGTCGATGCGGTAATGTGTCACTTTGTATTCGGCATCTGCAAGCCCTTCAATCACAAGTTTTACTGTAGAGGCTTCTTTTGCATCCCAATCGTCATGATGGCTATACACCAGTACTTGTACGCCGCCTTTTTCATTTTTTGCCGCAAAGCCGGATACTTCCGGGCTTGCTGGGTTTGCAAATATATCAAACTCTTCGCATCGGAAGTCTATTTCTTCATATCCCATTTTTGCATACATTTTAAAAATGTTAAAAGAGGCCTTGTTAATCCCTTGTGTAGAAAATGTTCTGGTACCCTCGAAACAACGCTCTGCCACAAACATAAACGCCCAGGCTAAAGGGCGTACATCCATATTAAACTCCTTGGCAATTTTTTCTGTATTGTAGTAACTGGATGCAATATAGGACGCATAGTATTCCGTGTTTCTAAAGTTCATGTTTTTATTGTCGAAACGCCCTCCTGCTGCCCAGCCATCCGGGTCTGCTTCCGACAATACAACTTCAAGGTTTTCGTAATCATACTTCTTTATTATTTCGCAGCCGGTTTTTACCTGAAGGGCAAAACTGCTTACAGACGGTGTTTGCTTGGGCGGGTTCAAATGAAAGGGAAAACCGCCGCCCTTAACATGAAATGTGATGTAATCTAAACGTGTGCCTTTTTTGCCCGTTACATAATTGGTCCCATTTTTACAATGGTTTAAAAATGCGTCTAAAAATTGTGCAGAGTTTGAGCCGTGGGTAGGCCCTGTAGTAGACGGCCCTGCAAGTCTTGCCTCCGGCAATGCAGCATGAACCGCATCCTCTGTATAGTCGTACAGTTTGCAAAATTCTTCTACTGTCCCCGTCCAATAAAAAATAGCGGGTAATCTTAATGTTCAGATTATCCGCTTTATTTTGTCCAGCCGTTTATCTCAACCTAATCGCAAGAACCCCGTAATAATAGAGTTCTATGCGATAAAAGGTTTAGATTTTATTTTGCAAGTTATAATCTTCCTATCAACCGATAA
>Ga0123355_10001390_pt1 | contig 33766 bp, 18 predicted proteins | sample TergutEmb28metaG_3_FD_89872 | JGI IMG/M metagenome (GOLD analysis project Ga0123355, IMG submission 89872) | Embiratermes neotenicus P1 segment gut microbial communities from Petit-Saut dam, French Guiana - Emb289 P1 | ecosystem: Host-associated > Arthropoda: Insects > Digestive system > Gut ...
AAAAAAAAAAAAAAAAAAAAAAAAAATATATATATATATATATATATATATATATTACATACAGAAGTGGCTATTGTACCTTTTGAAACCACAGTGAAGTTCAAATACTGAGAACACACAATAGCAAATGAAATTACACTGACAACAAAATAAAGGAAATATTAAAATCAAGAAATGTTTGCTATGCTAGCATTCAGTTCAAATATTCTGTCACTGCATCTCCTATCTCTTAGAATGCACAGATTAAAATATGTGTAACTACAGTTCTATGTGTTGTTCCACATGTATATGAAACATGGTACCTCATATTGGGGAAGAACACAGATTTTTAGATTTTGAGAATAGAGCAATTAAGAGAATATTCAGATTTAAGACACACAAAGATGGAAAAAAATTCATAATTTTGAGCTTTGTTAATTTGAATTCCATCAAACATTAAGGGTGTGAATAAATCAAGAAAAGATGGGATCTTATAGCACAGAATAAGAATGAAGGGCATGGATGATATGAGAAATGCATATCAAATTTTTGTTATAATATCTAAAGGAAACAGACCAATGGAGGCAATGACAATTAGATGATGATGATGATAATAATAATAAAACAGATCTTATAAGGTGTGAGGTTGTAGAATGGGTTCACATGACTCAGGACTGGGACCAGAGGTGGGTTCTTGTGGAAATATTATGTACTGAACCTTTGAATTTCATAAAACCAGGACAGTTCATAATGCACTGGATGAACATACCGATGACTCTGTTTCAGGTGCTTAATTGCATACGGGAGCAGATATGTAAAAGAAGTCCTTGCTGGAAAATACTATAGAAAGGAGAAGGCTTTTCTAACAAATGATCCCATTGTGACAGAAGAGCCATTAAATAAATATGTACAGTGAAGGAAACACTTTTGTCGAATTTTGCAGAATATATTTTCATTACACATCCAGCAAAATGTATGATCATAAGGTTACTATGATGTTAAATCTAAGGAACAGTAATCCAGATTGCTTGGTACATACAAAGAAGCACACAAAAAGTTGAGCCATTAAAATTTTGTTCAACTCCAAGATTTTTCCCACCATCTAACAAATTGCCTTCATACCCACATCACTGGCACAATGGTAGTGTGGTGCAGAGCACAGTAACTTCCAAGATCTACTGTACTCACCAACACAGTTTAAATACCCTTAAGACACCAAACAAATGGTTCAACATTTTGTGTGCCACTATGCATATGTGAGTAATGTGATGAATTGACATTTTTCAATGTGCATAATGAAACCACTCAGCACATGTAATTACAAAATAGCTACCACAATAACTTCTGTGCTTCACAAGTCAGCATGTAGGCAGAAATAGCAAAAGTACTGGATGCATGTAATATTATAAAATAAAATTGCAACAGCGGACTAGCATACTGAAAGCTACCACTAATACTGCCTGGGCAACGTGGTGACCATGATCTATACATCACTAAGAGATATGAACTGGGTATCTTCGAATTACAAGAACATTTTGTTGTAAAGCAAAAATATTGTTTTCTTTGCTACAAGAAATGCTTTTGACATGAACTGAGAGAATAAGAATTTTTAAAATTTTAACACTGTTGTCATGACCATTATTTTGTTTCCAAAAATAAATTTTATGCCAAAATGGAAAGAATAAGAAAAAGATGATGATCATGCAAAAGATGGAGAGATAACATAAAAGAAGACTTAAATATAATGGGAATGAAAAACAGGCAGGCAATGACCAGAGACCACCGGAAATGGTGGAAGACTGTATGGAAGCCAAGGTCCACAATGGACTGTAGCTCTTGAGAAGAAGAATAATTTTTATGCATCCTCACAAAAAAACTGTAACAGCTTCGTTGTTGTCCCAATATGACAGGAGGAGAAATTTGTAATAATCTGTTATACAATCATTAATAGGGTCATCAAATAAAGGGAACAGGTGGGTTAAAACTCGGGGAGAAAGATCATTAGTGCAGATGGAATAATTACATTATAACTGATCTTAAACAAATTATGTGTAAAGATCTGACCCAGATTAATTCAGCTCAGGATATGATGAATGGCAATAAACTGCCAAGCTCTATAAAAGTTGGGGAATTTCTTAATGGGCCTAGGAAATATTAGTTTCTCACAAAAGTGTATGTTCTGTGGACCTGGTTACTTTATGTGATCAATGAAAGCACTAACCCTTGCAAAGTGTTGCATTACATTCAGCACATATTATGTGTGTTATTACTGTCAGGCAGGCAATTACTATATCTTTTGTAGTTTGAACATGAATATCTAACTTTTGTCCTCATGTATCTCAAACTGAAATGAAATCTTCTGACAGGATATGATGTAATACATACTTTACAAGGACCTGTCATATTCCAATACACATCCAGTGAAAACTGTATTTTTTGCTTCTTTCACTTTCATGATAATAATGAACCTTCATTTTCAAGTGCAGTTGTTACACAAGGAAAAACAGTGCATATGGATACCACCTGACAACATCTGTCTACTAAGAAAACTACCAGTACATAAATTTCACTCTAGCCTACAATGAATTTTCAAATGTACAATCCATGCTTACTGGGTAAAGGTACGTGCTTAATTCCTTTCCCTTTTGTTAACAAACTGCTCCTACATACGACAGAACTATCCAATGTGCAACAGATGATTAACTGAGGAAGTATGAAAAGTCAATTCCATACAGAAATCATGACATTCAAAGACGATTTTGGTTAGAGAAAATTCAGGCTTTATCAGATTGTGTGTGTGTGTGTGCACGCGCACATATGTGTATGTGTATATGTGTATGTGTATATATGTATGTGTATATATATATATATATATATATACACACACACACATACATACATATATCCATAGATACATGGCTCTAATGCTGATCCAGATTAACAGAATTCCATTTATCTGTAGTTTTACCACATCTATCAAGAGAAATAAGACATGTCATTTGCAACCACAGTCCTCTCCAGGTCGATCTGCAGGAACTGACATTAAATGTCACAGCATATACAGATTAGAGAAGTGTTTGTGATGGACTCATTTCAGTGGATTAAGAATAGTATAAACTATGCAAAATTCAAAGATCACATAGTCTGCAGCACCAAACGAGATCATGACCTACAGTCAGATAAAATCCATGCCAGGATACAGGATGTGCACCAATCATTGCACATACTGTCACATAGTTTTAAAACATGGAAAATTTTCAATCCAGAACGTAATAAAAATTTCTAAACATAATTTCAGGAACAATGTATTAGACAGGCTGTGGACTGCATGACTGAGAAATTAAAGTTTGATTCTTGGTAGGGGCAAGAGATTTTTCCTTTCTCCAGAATGTACACAGCAGCTATGGGACCCACACAGCTTCCAGTAAATTGGGTACCAGAGAATCTTATCTGGGGTAAAGTGGTTAGTTCATGGAACTATATATGCACCTCTATTTAGCACAGAGGTTAAGACAGCTACACATCTACACCTCCACTCCCCTGTGTGCTGTCATGACATGTATAGGGTTAACTTTACCTTTATTTCCAAACACACTTCTGTTCTGTATAGAATTTAACAATCTTACCAGTTCCACAGTTTGCATACTACTATATATACTGGAAACAGAAGAAACAGACAGCATGCCCAGTATCGAAATTATAGTGTTCAGTGAACTCTTCATTGTGTCCCAAAAATATATGCTAATAATGAGTGGCATTTATGGTAGTAAACATGTTATAACAGTTAATGAATTCAGAGAAATCAAACAGTATGTAAACAATTTTCAACAAAAACAGAAATGTCATTAAATATAAATGTAAAATACAAAAGACATACTTTAAAAGATTATTTAATGAACAACGTCAAAATGTCTTATTATGCAATGTGACAAAGTACACTCTTCGATGCTTAAAAGTCTTTCACATTATGATAGCCTGGTACTCAGCAGTATTAGGACCATCTACCATTCTTTTTCCAAATGTGGCCTTATAAAGCTTTAATCTAGTCTACTACTATAATGACAGTTATTCTAAAACAAAATTGTTTGTAAACAAGGGAGGAAAGCATTCTTTCTAGCAATAACCAAAACTGCACCCAACCCAGTACATGGTTCTTGTAATAAAATAAACTTCAGAAACATGTTAACAAACTGGAACATGCTGGAATTCTGCACAAACTGGGAATATAAACACAGATCTAATTCATGCAAGGAAAATCTCAACTACAGAGATCACCTTTCTTCCGCTTCTTGATCTCTGCTTCTTGCTGGTCAACTGCTGCTCCAAGAAGGGTAAAGATAATACCAGCTTGTGAGTTCACTCCTACCGCTGCTACCATCATCTTGCCACTTCCCTCCATCACATGAGTTCCTGCAAAAACATGTCCTGTTTCTTATCCCCAAACCTGACTGGCTTGTTCAAATCAGTTAGTTGGAAATAGGATTATGTCTCTCGCAAGAAAGTGGATATGTTTCCTTTCCATCTAGCCAATTAATTTAAGATGAAGGATAACAAAGTGAAAGTTGGATTTTATGTTTCTGAAGGGACCATTTGAAATGAATGTGAAATCAAGAAAATGTAAATTTATGTTGTATACATTGTTACAATATATGTTGGGTTGAGATTATTTGTTCATTCTACTTAAGATAAAAATTTATACAGCTATTGAATTAAAGATGCTATACTAGCAATCTGTCATATTAGAAATATAACCTAGCTCACTTCTGTGGTATGACCATTAAAGTACACTGCTGCTTCTTTACTTTCTGCTGAACCCTGTACCCCTTGTTCTGAGTGACAATGAAGGCAGCTACTGTGTCGTCATGAACACTAAACTTTATGAGGTATATCCTCACTGTGCCAATGCCCTCCAGGGCTGAAAAATATTGCTGGAGGTTCACTTCTCCACCACTTCCTCTTCCTCCTCATACTCCTCTGACACATCAGCACCATATCTAAACTTTTAATCCATTATTTGTTCTGTATTTCACACATTACATCATCAATATCACAAGATGAATCATCTTGAAATAAACGTGCGGAACTTGCAGCCACTTTTAACATGCATACAAAGTTACTCTTCACTACACAGGCTTGGTGTCATCAGGAAACACGACTCCATTTGGCCAGCATTACTTTCAAGCCAAAAAACAGTAAGCAAATATGAAGACAAAACAGAAGATCTGAATTTATAACTATTAGCATTTTTTTCCATGATTCCAAACTGAAAGTACTTGAAATGTCAGCAACAGTCCGCATGATGCTCAATTCGAACTACGATCCAGAAATTGGGTGTAAAGCACAAGTGTAATGGTATGCACTGCATAACAATGTTTCTGTCAATGACAGACTGTATGTACAACAGTGGTCCCATAAGATTATAATATTATAATATAATATTATTAAAATACTTACACTGTGTTACAATTACCTACAGTATTCAGTACAGTAACATGCTGTACAGGTTTGTAGCCTGGGAGCAATAGCCTATACCATATAGCCTAGGTGTGTAGTAGGCTATACTATCTAGGTTCGCACAATGATGAAATTGCCTAACGACGCGTTTCAACGTATCCCTGTCATAAAGCGACACATATCTGTATATGGATGTTCTGGTAGGACTGATAAAACCATGGGTGGAATCAAGGAAAATGCAGATGTGAGGAATGTAAATCCAAGTTTCACTGTACAATAAATATGTGAGCAACACTGAAGATGTGAAAAAGTAGAGAAATATTATGAATTGTTTGGGAGGCCACCTACACATTTACATTTGTAATGGTACTAGATATAAAGTAATTGCAAGAAACTAGCCATCCAACTTAAGATTTTCTGCTGCTTTGTTCAGTCCGTGAGCGACAACTACAACATCCCTTCAAATGTACTATTCACATAATTCTACTGTATCTCATCTGAAGCTGCAGCATCCCAGCACTGAGCAGTCTGATGCCACAGTAACACTCTAGACTTGTATTCAGAAGTGTCTGGATTGAATCTTGGCCAGAATACTAAGTTTCTGACTGAGCATTTTATGGGCTTCTCCATTCCACCCAGGCAAATATGAGGACAGTACCTATGCTAGGCCACAGCTGATTCCGAACAAGTCATTTCTGATCCATCATTCATTAATAATCATACTATCATTGCCACATAGCCTGTGGTATTGACAATATTTTTTTTTTTAAAAAGTGCATAAAGAAAAATAGCCCAGCTACTGATACAGCTTTACACAGTAAACAATTAACAAATCTTTATTTCTTACAACTGCATTCCTTATGTTGATTTGTTCTGTTAGATATGATAATTAGTTACAGGAAACAACTGCAAGTCACAAGAAATAAATAGCTCTTCTATTTATTGTGCAAATTTAAGATATTATATAGTAACGAACCTGAGAGAAGCATCGGGTCAAAATTCTCTCCTTTCTTCACATGATCTGATTCACCAGTCAGAGATGATTCATCTACTTTTAGGTCATTACTTTGAATAACAATGCCATCTGCTGGTAAAAGATCACCATATTTTACCTGTGAAATAAAATAGGGCAGTTGAAAAAGAACAGTATTTAAAAGAAATGGATGTAATTTGAGATAAATGAAAAAAAAAAAAACACTTACTTGACATATATCCCCTACAGCAATATCACCAACTGATATCTGTTTCACCTCTCCTGCTCGAATCACAGAGAACTTGTGCTCTCCTTCAATTCTGCTCTGTAACCCTCGGAATTGCCGTTCCTTGGTATAATCATTGAAGGCTGTTACAATCACCACAACTATAACTGAGATGAGAATGGCCAAGCCTTCAATCCATCCATGATTCCCTTCATCCTCATCACCTTTTGACCCTCCTAGAACAGCAAGAAATCACAAAAGTGAAAACTGATATCTGTGTGCGCATGACCACAACATTATCTTCCAAGCTGACAGCAGTAAAAGCAATGTACAATATGAGCAGACATCAAAAATAGGTAACTATCATCATATGGCTCTTTAAAACTACTACAACAGAACTGATGAATTGCAGTTTAATGTATCATAAATTCACATCACAAGAGAGAACAGGGCCTAAATTTTTCTCATGTGTATTCATGCACAAAACCTATTCATCAGCTTTCTGAATCCACACGGTAATGGAAAAGATACAAGAAATTAGAGCTGCATTTAGTTTTTAAGAAACAGTGCCTGAGAAAGAACTTTTATGTCCTGCCATCTTTATCAAAACACTTGTAATCTCTCTTCCTGTATAGATAACCACAACTGCAACCAATTTTATGTTCAGGACTGCACTTAAACAAAATCCTCGACTTCTCACCACACATTTAGTACCATCTAACATACGATATTTACATCTCATGTAAAGAAATATTGCATGTGACAGTGAATTGTCAGTAATATTTACCAGCATGCTGATAATGCAAGTGTCACCTACAACAGAACAATAAGAAGTAAACATACTGCAAGGTTTGGGAACAATAAGATACTTCCAGTATGAACAATTACAAACGTATATATTTGGAAATGTGGCGCGTTCGCTCCTGTACAGTCAGAATTTGCACCATTTAAATTACAGAGAAATAAACAGTATTGTAAGATACCTTACAGTGTATTTTGCTATACCAATTATGGATTCTTCATCAGATACATTAGACCATGCTCCCTGTGTTTTCTTTAGTAATTCAATAGCATCCAGCTTTTTTTATCTTCACTATCAACTTCATATCAATCCACTGAAAATGGAACTCTGGCACTTCAGACAGCTCGTGTTTCCCTGTTTTGAAGCAACAGAATAATTGTGCATGACTTGCCCAGAGCAGGGTTGTAACTGCTCAGGTATGCAGATATAAATGCAGGTCTTCATATAGAGTAATTGTTAGAATTATCCATTCTAAATTAAAAATGAAGCAGCTAGACAATTTTTTAAGTACTCCAAAGCCAAATTTCATGAAAATATATTCAGGAGTCCTTCAGCTGTTATATGCATACAGCCAGACAGATGGAAAGACAGACAGCAATTTTGAGAGGCACTCTGCAGGGATGCGAACGCACCTAAAATCAGGTTTCAGTAAGACAATTAACAGAAGGCTCAACACACTGAGGCATGCTTCTGGACGTGCTAACACTTTTGCCACTGTACAACATCTCCTCTACAAACAACGGTGGACAAATGGTGTGGGGACAAACAACAGTACAGTTCATGGCCTAAAAAGACAATTAATCTGCAAGGGAGACAGAAATTAAAGGGTTATCCCTTTCCAATGCAGTAATCTTTGTGCTACAATAATATCTACTTAGGTATATGCATATGTTCAAGTTAGTCCAAGCTGCACATTTACCACACAGACATTTGATCATATTTTCCATGTGCATGAAGTTTACTGCTTACAACTGTCAAAGCACACCAAAACGACATAAACAGACCTATTTCATGGACTTCGTGGTACTATTCTGTAGAGGTACAATAAATAAAATCAGCATTACATAACAAAAATATTACCTCAAGCATCATACAGACTTTTTAACCTCCTTACTCTATACATTCACTCAACACACTGACAAAACACACTTAATGCTCAACATTCAAACGTGGAATTCTAAGAAGTAACCTACACACACACATTATGTTACCAACAGGTTTCACAAATTAGTTAGTCAAACGTGAAATATACCACACATGGCTGCCACAGTACTATCAAGACATGACCATAAATAATGTACAATGGGTCAGAAATCAAATGACCCTGAGCTCAGTTTGAGGGAGTGGGGGAAGAAAAGTGAGGATGATTCCTACATCCATGATACCTACATCCTTCCAACACTAAACAGTCTATTCCATATTCATGCCAGTGATGGCAACACCATCTTACGACATTACATATTACTAAATACAACTGAGATTGTTCAAACAAGTCAGAAAATCAAAAAACTTCTGGAAAGACAACCAACTTTATAAGCCAGAATCAGTGTTCTCTAACAGAAAGTCAGGTCACAACACCCACATAAACCCCCTTCCCAAATCACACAACACAGAAGTTTTTTTAAAAACCATGAATTTCTGTGTTTATAACAATCTTCTGCAATGGATCTTCAGAGCCTTCACTGTTTCCAGCCGACATTCTGTAGCTACAAATGTTGACATTCTGATCAGCTGCTGAAAACTGTTAACATTTACATCTTGGTACAGCAATGTTACTAGTTCCCTTCAACTGTATAAATAAAACACTTGGAACAACATCAGTGAATGGGCACAAGGGGAGTGACTACAACAAAATCTACTAAACACCCAAAAGCTAACGTATTTACCATCATTGCTGTTATCGGCTGAAGATGGCAATCCATAAAAATAGAAAACATGAAAGAGGTTAATTGCCACTAACAATATATCAACTCTTACTGAAAGAAATGTTCTTCAAACCAGATCACACACTTTACTACTCAAATTCCTCAGATTAATATACTTTACCAATGCTCCTGCAAACTCTCTGATTTTATATTAAATGACAGCATTGTCCATGGCTGTAGTTGGTATAGTGATGGGGCTGGACAATTCCTAGCCTGAGCAACAGATTTTCTCTTTTTCAAAGCATCTGACCCTGTCTAGGACTCACCCAGCCTCTAATTTGGTAGGCATCATATGCTCTTTTCCCAAAGGTAGTGTGTGAAGGTATAGCAACCACTCATTCTATCTAGTGTGAAGGTTAAAAATGTGGGGAGTTATACCTCAGTTTCCCCATGTGCCCTCCCATGCACACAAGAGCAACTGTACATTTTACTTACAACAGTACTGTCATTAATAACCTTGCAAATCTTCTTTCTCAGCTTTATTCCATTGGGGAGGGAGGCTGCCATAGGTAAGTCAGTAAGTAAAGGACCAGGGTTAAAAAAAAAAAAAAAACATCTTCTGGAAAGTGTATGGGTATGAGAACACAAAAGCACCAATGGATTGGAAGAAATGTGTAATTCACAATGTTGAAGTGAGCACGCAAACTCCCATACAGTCACAGTTTTACTGACCAACTAAACTATCAAAGTAACTTCAAAAGCCTAGTAATTCCTCCTGAATCAAAATGGAATTGAAATTTCAATTATTTCAATGTACTACATGCAGCACAATTAAAATTCTACAGGTGAACATATTTATTAAGCATTCATTTGAAAGGTTCACAGCCCACTTTCACATATGGTCTAGAAGCCCAAACCAGGGGCTAATATCAGAAATTAAACACATTGTATTTTTAAAATGAAATCATTCATTTTAAAACAAAGGAACTATTTTTTTTTTTTAAGCTCATGGTTCCGTGCATCGTAATTCAGTGCTAATAAAAATCCAACCAGATGGAGCTGCACCAGTATGTGAGTACTACATTAACTAACTCCATCCATTGCATCTTCCTATTATGCCTTTAACTATATCTATTATCCAAAGAGTTTTTAACTTTTAATTTTTAACTTATAAACTTCCATGATATTGTATACCTAGACTTTTGTAAATATGTTAATGTACCACCACCCATTACTACCAGAAGTTAACAAACCAACACACACTGTTTGTTCATTCCAGTTAATCCTTGTATTTTACAGTATGACCTGTACCGGAGGCTGCAGTTACAGCTTTTAGTACTCCTGATGATGGGTGCTGTGACACCCGAAACATGTAGAGTAACTTTGCAGTAAATAAATATCTGCATACTGTTGCATCTGGTTGGATATTTATTAACATTGAAGGAACTCTTGGTTGAAGTTTGAGAAATACAAGCCAGCCACTTTATAATAAAGTTCTTCGTAACCTTACTCTTCTGCAGACAATTAACATTTTTTTTTGGTGTATATTAAATTACTTTCTGAGAGTATCCCCTAAGCATCATGTAATAGAATTGCCATGGTGCACTATGCTTCCAATTTCAAGTACATTTTGCACCACACCACTTCAGAATTAGTCTTGTGATAGTACTGAACCACCTGTTAGGTTTAAATTCATATAATGAAAAATAAACCAGAAATTTAACCAAATCAGAAGCCCAGTATAATTAAAAATAGGCCTACTGGTTAAATGACAAATATGACAATGGAGCAAGGTGTGAAAATGAAACAGCACAACTCTGCGTATATGGAAGGAAAAAAGAAGTCAAGAGGTTTTGTGTATGTATAAGTACAAGGTGGAAATTCTTTTACTGTGTTAATTGATACTGTAGCTTAATTCACCTAACAAATTTGTTTGTTTTACTGAAATGCACTGGCTGATTAACATCCACATATATCACAGAAAAAGGAAATAGGAAACTTCTAAACACACAACAGGAGCTGCAGAATGTCAGAATTCATAAGATACGTAAAGTGTAATTTCTTAGAAAATGCACACTGGTTATCAATTACACAACACACTCTTTGTAAACCATTTATTGCCTGGCAACTAGTTTCAACCTTGAGTATAGGTCATCATCAGGCGGATTATACAAGAACATAAACAGAAACTAAGTACCGTGAAATAGATCAGCACCTTATTACACTAAAAATACATAAAAAATGCATATAGAATATAAAGGTACATTGTATAAATATTTTAAATGTGTTTTTATTGTAATGAGGTGGAGATCTTCGACTTCACAGTACTTAGTTTTTGTTTACATTCATGTTCTTGTACAATTGACCTGATGATTTATCAAAGTATACCTTTATACAATGTATATACATTTATTATTAAATATATCTTTAATGTAATAAGTGGAGATCTCCTACTTCACGATACTTAGTTTCTCATTACATTCATATTCTTGTATAACTGGCCTGATAATGACTTATACTTGAGGTTAAAAAAAGTTGCCAGACCATAAACAATCACAAAGAGTGTGGTGTGTGATTGATAACATCTATGTGTATCATGAATGTTACATCAACAGGGAAGTTGCACACAGAGATCTCAGATTATCTTTTTACTGTATGTGTTGTGTGTGGTGAAACATATTAGAAATCTGAGGGCAATGATAGTGGTTTGAGTTAATTTTAATGTTCAGAACCAGTAGCGATAAGGACTAATGAAGACACATGATGTCTAAGATATGCAGCTCTACAACACAACTCTTTGCATTCTCCTGGATGTATCCATGAAAGGCACATGAGTTAGTTTCTAGGGGTGGAAATGGTCCCAGACCTCCTAAACTCAAAGCTTTAAGTTCTGCCCACCTTACCACATTTCACAGAAAAAGGCACCTGAAGTGCAGAAACATATGTCTCCATACACAGAAAACCACAGGTACCACAGTAGTGAGCAAGCACTCATTCTATTTCTGTATTTATGCAACACCTGCATCCTTCTTTGTTTCAAATATCTCTTAGTTTAAACCATGGTGGAATCCCATCAGTGTCCAGTGGTTTCAGAAGTACATCTATTGTTCTATTGTTCTGGAAAGACATTACATTCTGCCTATATTTTTGTATGCCCGATCATTCAAGACGTGTCCATTCAGCACCAAGGATGAGGCTGAGTGGAGTTATACTTCTACTCCCCTTTATGCCTTCATGACATATGTAAGGCAACTTTACCTTTACCATAATTAATGAGGTGTCCACTCCCTTAATTTCAGTACACTGCATTAACCAAAAGTTCTGAGTTAATTTCTGCAGACTACTCTCACTGAACCAAATGTCCTTGTTATTTTTCCACTTTGTTTAAACATACATCATCTTGCAGATTTCAAGTTTGAAGTCCCACAACTAGCAGTAATGTACCAGCTGTTACTGACAAGCTGTCAGTCCACAGGCCTAGACTCATTGCATTAAAATATGTTTTGTTCCATGCTGAACTTGGAATGCATTACCTCACTATCACTACTGATCAGGAGGGAAGAGGAAAATAATGAGACAAGAAGCAGAAAAAGCAGCACAGAACATACAGGAGGAGAGGTTGGAAACCCAAAAACATATTTAAATCAATAACAAAAACGAGACAATGAAGTGGCAAGTAGCAGAAGAGCAAAATGAAGTTAAGGCACAAGGCTGTAAAATGAGGAACAGCATAAGAAGAAAATCATTATCAGGCTATAATGAGGTTGTGGGGTCCAAGAGGGATGCCCAACATACAGGTTAAGGTACTGAAGCATCAAAAAATATTGGCTGGATGAGAATAAGTGATGAACCATGAGAATGTAGTGGTAAGAAGCCATGATCTATTTCAGGGTGGCCACATATTTTCCAAAAATCTAGATGCCACCTCAAAATTCTAGTTCCCATAAAGGTGACATGAAACATGTTCCATACATAGGCCACTTTGCACAAAATTTAGTCATCACGGTGAACTGGCACCTGGGACTTACACACCCATGCCTCACTTTCATGTGATTCGATGAAATTTATCTGTCGAAAATGAAGGAAATAAAAAAATCAAGATGTTCAACATTAATGATGCATAATCAGAGTTAAACAGTACTGCAGAAAACTGGCAACTTCAGAGGGTTATTTGAACCAGGATAAATAACCTGAATTCAGAACACAGAAGTATGAAGTTACAAACAAAACAATCAGAAAGTTTGGGTGGTGAAAATAAGAACACCCAAATTATAAACCATGAAAAAATATGGATAATTACAGTTGCAACCTGTTAAACAGTGTGTGGATTGGTGAAAAGGTGAGAGATAAGCAAGAATGGGAGAAAACAATATGAGGATGTGTGTTTATCTTGACTGTAGTGACAATTTAAGAATCAATTTACATATTTTACTTTCAATATTATACACCTATCTTACTGTATTCAATACTGTAAATACTCGGCACAGAATTGTTAAAACATCTTAATGAGAGGTCAAATATTTATTGCTGTAGAAATATTTGTTCCATTAATGACATTTCTTATTTACAAAGAGATTAATGCACCCTCTCTCACACTGTCCTAAGAAAGTCCAAATTGTATGTGGCAGGATGTTTAGTGGGGAAGCATTAGACTTCATTAATCAGTATTAGACAAGACCTGCACTCTTCTGGGTTGTTATGCAGCATGCAGTAATGGAATTGGTTATGGAATTACAACTACATGCTACATAACACAGCAAAGCGCACATCTCATCTACAATGTGGCAGAAGCCTGAGATCATACACAGTGTTACAGAAGTTACTTCTGGGTAGTACAAAATATGCTGAAGATGAAGGCAGGAAGCTTCTCCGAAATGCCTGCAACTAATTACCAATTGACATGGTGTCATAACCGAGAAGACTTTGATCTTCACCAACACTGTTGCGAAAACCTCCGAACTACATACTTCTGGTACATTCACTGAAAACAACCTGGTCTACTTTCACTATATTGTACATATTTTCAGGTACCCAAATTTTCTCAGTATTCTTGATAATTAGTGTTATGACCTTCAATTATGTTCCATAATCTGTGGCAATATAAAAGAACCATACAATTCAACATAGAAAATCTTCTATCTTCTTCACAACATATGGGAGTACAAATAACGCAGCATGAGTATTCAAAAACCATCTGAGACAAAAAAATTTATACAATCACATTTGTATGGTGGCACAGACATGAAGAACAATTAAACTTACAGCACCTACATGTCATTTGTGTTGACCAATAGCCTTGATCACCTTCAAAACTACACATATTTGATCAAATGACTGGTTTACCAAAATTTCAGACACTTAACATTTGTGAATTTTAACTGTCCTACCAATAAACATGGCCAATTCTTGTTACACTCATATATTATCCGAACATTATTAACCTAATGTATTGAAGAATTACTTGCAACCACTACCTGTAATAATCATAATAAATTTCAGTTTTGAAGTGACTATGAATATTTCTGTCTTCTGGGATGTGACACTATGCTATCAGGTAGCAGTGTAGTGGAGTTTCAGAGGAACCTGTTACATTGTCCCAGTGTTGGTGCACTTCTGCCAGACTATGCAGTGTCACAACCTGACGATAGCAACCTTAATAGCAAATTTATTATAATGCTGCAAACTTCACCATTTCTTACGTGAGTTTGCAACACTTTTCTGAAGTTTGTAATTATCAACTACACTACCACACGCAGTCATTGCTTTCTAGCATTCTTTAATACAATAACTACATTCTGATTAAATACGTAGAAAACACAGCTTTACTAATAGTTACATGGTCACAACCATGCAGTTAAATAATACAAAAGTCTTCAAATTACATTTCATGTTAATTTTGTATATGAAATATTTCGCTCAAACTGTGCAAGCTGTGAGCCTGAAACAGCAAAGGCAGTCATGCCAAAACTGATGTTTAGCCAGCAAGTTCATTCAGTCACATGACTTCTGAGGGTTTGCAACAAAGCACAATGACTAATAAAACTCAACTAAAATCTGTTGTTCCTCAAAAAATTCCAATATTTGCTGACAACAACCTGCATACAAAATAAATTTTCTGTAACTATTATTACACACAGGTTTTTCTGGTGAATAAGCAGACAAAAAGTTCAAAAAACAATATTCACATTTTACTTTAAATCATCATATTTAACTGTGTACTAAACGATAATGTTCATTCATATGAGTTTGCAACATCTCAAACTAGAAAAAGGAAGCTGTTTAAATAATTATAAACAAGGTGGCTAATTAACCAACTTTATGATGCATGGTCCTTTATGAGAAGCTGCCACTCACCTAGTCAAAGAGGCTAATAGTGTGTTCAATGGTGTCCACCACTGTTCCCTATCCCAAGGAAGATGATCCAGCCCAGATCCTCATGACTCATTTCTTTGACAAATTTTAATACCGTCATTCTTAACCTATGTCTTAAATGTGGTCCTCTTTCCTTCAGTTTTCTTATACTACACACTGCTCATCTCCCTATGTCAGCTGAACACTCCGCCCAAATTTTCTTACTTCAGTTGTTTGTCCTAATAAAAACTGAAGTGCAAAATACAAATTCCCAAGAGGTGCAAAAAAATTCCCCTTTTCTGATGGACACAGACCAGCCCTCTATTCAGCGGGTAATGACAGTTCTTTGCTGGGGTAAAGCAGTGGACAGTGCCATTTAGTGCCAAGATGAAGAAGGCATGGTGCTGTATCACTACTTCACCACACACCTTGATGGTGTGATGATTCAGTCAGCACATGCACAACTTAACTTTTTGCCTCACTATGTCTCCTTCTTAAGTCAACAAATGGGACAGTCTATAGTAAAGTACAAAGAAAGTTCTCTCTCATCATGACTGATATCACATGTTTCTACAAACATAAATTGAGAAGTTATGATTTAGTCAAAATCCATTACCTAATGTAATTTTATAACTTCCTGCGCGAATACACAATTTGTTTCATATAATTGGAGGACATAATATGGGTACCTCAGATGTAAATCATGCAGAATTTACATCTAAGGAAGGCTGATAAAACCCTTCATCACATTTTACTACAAATTATTTTCACTGCTATAAATGCTTGGTTTCATGCATTTCAGATTACTTATTAAAATGTACTTGTCAAAGTCAGATGCCTTTACAGCTTGTTTGTTTATTAATATATATTTATTTATGGTTCATTTAGCAACACTTTAAAGAGCTCAGGTTACGTATCTTTAAACAATGTGAAAACTGGAGAATAATACATTGGAAATAAGGTGCAAGGAAGTGGTTCTGGTATAATTTAAAGTACTGTGCTGGAATCTGAATGGTGGGACTGAGGGAAGACATTAAAAATCTGTCTCTGGGCCAAGTGTGAACAAGGAATCTCCTGAATATGAAGCAGATTGTTATACGAAGGTGTATCCAAAAGTCCTAAGACAATGCTCATAACATGCAAGTCGTTTGTAGTTCACGAGTTTCCCGCTAGGGTGTGTGAGATTGGGTAAAACAGGAAGTGAAACTTTTGAAATGTTGACACAGGCTTTTGATGATTTGTGCATGAGCCGCAGCCGAACTTTTGAGTGGTTTGGACGTTTCAAGAATGGGAGAACTTCGACTGCTAATGATGATCAATCAGGTCGGCCAAGCACGGCAACAACCCCATCAAAAGTGGAACAGCTACGGGCGGCTGTCAACCAGGATCGTCATCGTACCATACACGATCTCTGTGCAGAGGTTGGAATTGGTTATGGATCTTGTCAGCAAATTCTCACAGAACAGCTGAATATGAATCGGATTGCAGCGAAGTTTGTGCCGAGAGTGTTGACCCACGATCAGAAAGACAGTCGAGTAGTGATCTGTCAGGAACTGAAGGAAACTGTGATAAATGATCCCACACTCCTCTTAAACGTCATCACAGGCGATGAAAGCATCGTTTATGCTTACGACCCAGAGACAAAACTGCAATCTTCGCAATGGAAGAGTCCTGGGTTATCAAGACCCAAAAAAGCACATATGCAAAAAAGCAAATTGAAGATGATGCTCATTTGTTTCTTTGACCAAGAGGGGATCGTACACTGGGAATCTGTCCCACCCGGAATGACGGTCAATGCAGACTTCTACTCTGATGTTCTAAGAAGGTGCAAATGTGCGGCGCAAGAGGCCACAGAAATGGCAAAACCAGAACCTCATTATCCACCATGACAATGCCCCGGCTCACAGGTCCTTTAAAGTTTCACAGTTTTTGGCTAAGAACAACATGATAGTGATCCCCCATCCCCCATACTCACCTGATCTGGCCCCCTGTGACTTTTTCCTCTTCCCCAAGCTGAAGCTTCAGATGAAGGGTTGAAGATTCGACACCATTAAAGAGATTCAAGAGGAATCGCAGCGGGTACTTGACACAATTCCAAAAAGGGACTTCCAGGGATGCTTCCAAGCATGGCAGAAATGCTGGGACTGCTGTATTCATGCAAAAGGGGAGTATTTTGAAGGTGATGGAGGAATTTAACATCCAAGGTAAGCAAACTTCTTTTTACAAGTACTGTCCTGGAACTTTTGGATACACCCTTGTACTATAGACTGTAATGTTCTATAATGAATTTCTATTACACTGTGCGTTATAAGTACTGACTGTGCAAATGGTTTGACAAAAATCAGATTTGAGTACATCAAGTACCAAGTCTCTGTTGTATACTGGAAAGTAAATGATGTGTACAATGTGACTGTTGAAATGAACTGAACACCTAGTACACTATACACACAAAATGTTCATCACACCTGTTATTTCTGATGAAAATATTCATTATTCCCACTAGATATCTCCCTCAAAACAATGCTACAACCAGGAAATATGCAAATACTTGTAAAATATCTATATTCAACAGTACTGACAAATTTCTGTACTTTGTTCACTGAAATACAAACAACACCACTGTTTATAACACAAATATATCAAAACAGATTAAATTAAATCCACATTACCTGCTTCTGTGAAGTCCAACAGCCAGACCGAGATAAAAAAAAATCACTCAATCAGAACACAATTTCAAATAGAAAGAAACTTCATTCAGCATAATCTACCATGACATCCAGCTACTACTACAATCATAACCACAAGAAGAAGAAAAAAATGTTTCCTTTACATATATGATATGATTCAACATAAACCTAAAGAACCTGGGGAAGAAAGCAGTCACAGTATGATCAAGGTACAGTTCCAGAATTTTTGACCACGTGTTCATAGTCTTCCAAATAACGTTCTTCAAGAGCCTTCCCCACCAAACTACTGTATACATTCCTCATTTCCATAACACCCACTTCATCACAGCCTCTTAGGTTTCACTACATGGCCAAAAGAACCTGTATGTTTTATAACAATTATTATTTTGAAACATCCTAACCTCATCTCTCTTGCAGCTGGGTACTTCCTGAATACTTTGCTTTAGAACACTTGCAGTTTAGGGGTTTCTACCAGTAGAACAGACAACATTCCCCTGTCACAGAAAACAACTGGGAAAAATATAAATTTGTATTTCAGCATTCTGCTGATAACTGTTTATACACAAAACCAATTCTATTACCTACTGCCAGTCCAGTATCATTAGAACTTTACATTATACCTAAAAATTACAAACTTTAGGGGAAAAATGTTATGCACAATTTGATATAAATGTCAGAACAAAAATTCTTAAGAGACAACATGATTATTAATAAAAATAATGTAACCATCTAGTAGCAACAAAAAATTTTAGGTACAGGTTGATTTGATGATTATGGAGAAATGAAATAATTTCTGAACACAGGGTCCTTATTTCATCTGCTAACTACAGTTTGTCACTTTCTTACGCTACTCTGCTGCATATGGATGGTTGGCCTGGTGGGCTCTGTTGATACTATACTGTGATATTGACATACATACATATTTACATTAAAAAATTCACAACATATGAGACTGATATGTATTAACTTAGTATTTCAACACACTGTAAGAAAGGAGTGAGATGCAGATACTTTACATTTGTAAGCATTCTTATACCAAATACCTTTGTATGTTAACGTGTGTGAAAGGCTTGACACAGCACTGCATGCAGCAGTGAAGCAGAAGCTACTGAAAGGATGACTATTAATGAATTTACAGTGAATTCTTGGGGTATGCAGTGGTGCAGTTAGTTGAGGCACTGCACTACATGCCAGAACGTCACAAGTTTGATTACCGTTGGGATCAATGGGATTTTTCATTGACTTAAACCTCGCGGCCACACTATGGACGTGGGGTCAACATATCCTCTAACAGAAACAAGTACCATGGTATCTCCTTGGGGGAATGGTGGCTGCTGCATAGGGCTGACAACCTTGCCACTTCATGTGCTGACTGTCTACAAATTCTGGAAGCCCCAAGCTCCTTGTGACCTACGGGCCTGTCCAGGCCTGTACAGGGATTGCTTTAACTCTTGATGGTGAATTCTTACTGAATTACTAAAGCTCCTGAAGTATACAACTAGCAGTTCTCAATAAAAATGTTGCAAACAGTTCACCTTTGTGTTGTTGACAGCTATGAGTTACTAATTGTTTGTATGTCTGCCCTTTGAAACAAACAAAAACTGCTCTCAGTAACTGATGTAACATGATAACTGACAATAATGGCTTCAACTCACATGTTAAGTCTTATCACTATTTTGTGTTCCTGAAGTGGCATTTCTGATGAATATGTCTTTGGCTCCTGTGACAGGGGAGGCAAGAAAAAGGGGTCGCTTCACTGTTTGTTGCACAATCTTTCCTAGAGGACACTGCATAATCCTCAATGGTTACAATTAATTAAAATTTCACCAGGAACAAAATGCCCTCAAAAATGATGAAAACACTGACATCAGCTTTTGACTGTCAGTGGCTCCAGTTACTCTGAATGTAGTGTCCATTAAAATTGGCAAAGAGAATTTTATGTTTGTTCAGGTACAAATGGCCTGGTTTCAAATGAATAGTGTATCTGTCACAATTCAAATAGAAATTAGTAGAACTTAGTTACGCGGGCTGCTTCCAGTCCTTGGTCATAACGTAGCTGCAGTGATGAACATCTGTGCTTCCTATTTTCATGAAAGTTGAATTCTGGATTGTTTGCATGTTCACATACACTAAGGGCTGGCTTTCCCAAGATTTGAACCCCCTGTTGTCTGTCTATAGAACTGAAATCATCTAATAACTCATAAAAGATTTCAAATGGTACAATACTGGACATACATGGAGGTTTGAACATGATAATCTGAGAGAAGAAAAATTCTGTGCTATCATGGAAAACAAAAACACTGTGCATCAGAGATCTCAGAATGATGTACACATAATATTCGACATTTACATGTTCTACATTGAGAATGGAGGCAATAGGTTCCTCCAAACATCACTGCTTACCTACCAGATTATATGGTGTCACGTTTCAAATGAAAGAAATCTTCAGACATAAATACATATGAGTATATCTTGTACAGGCAATTCAACAGCAATTAATCTCATAATTCATCAAGCAGATCAATAGTGTTATCATTACAGCCTCAAATAAGTGTCCTTGCATATCCATGCATGAGTTAACCCTGCACTAGCTTCACACTTATGTGGGTAAATTCCCAGAATTCACAAGAAGAAACACTCCTATTACAAAAAAATTGTTTCACCCTCTAATAATACCTTTGGTTTACATCAATGCAAAGTTCCTTACCTGAGCTATCATCATGGGGATAAAAAGCTAATGCCAAGGATATAATAGCTGCAATTTCTAAAATTATGAGTGTCACATCTTGTAGTGCTTCCCAGACAAGTTTCAGGAACGTCTTAGGTGGTTTTGGAGGAATGACATTTGAGCCAAAAGTCTCTCTTCTGTGTTCTAAGTCAGCTTTTGATCCACTAAGACCTGGAAATGAAAAAGAACTACACTTAGTGCCCTGACCTTAGCCAAACAGCATGCGACAACTTACAACTTCACGGCCAGTGCCAAAGCAATATGAGGATGGCAGGGGGACATAGGAATAAAGTTTGTACACATTATTTTGGAAACAAACCCATCGTATGAACGTTATGTGCATGACACAAAATATTCATAACATTAACTTCTGACACACACATATATATCTCAGACACATTATGTGACATTGGAGTAACATTTATTGGATACTGTAGACATTTAATTAGATCAATCTCAAGTGTGTAAAATTAAATCAGTCTATCTTAATGGTTTTAATTCCTGTATTCAAAAATCCCCTACACTCTTCACAAACACAGGTCTGTAAAACTATTTCCGAATTGTGAAAGTTAAAAACTAGATAAAATTGCCGTAAATGGAACCAGATTTCCTGAGAAAAAATAGTATGTTACAACAGCAGGGAATGCATTCATAATGTAAGACAGGATGTTTGGGTTATACATGTTCAAGAAGTTACCTTTTGGTACTAAGTGATTATACTCAATCCATTATATTCATAAATGACCACAATGATATGTAAAAGCAGTTATGTTAAAACCCTCTGAAGAGTGATATACATCTGAATTACATTTAAAACTTCAGTTTCTATTTCACAATAAACACAGTTTCTTCCCCCGAAGTTTCAAGATCAAACAGTTAATGTTGTTCAGAGAAATAATCATTGATTACTGTGACAATCACACAAAACACACAAATACATTCTGTGGAAAAAGCAGTCTTTTTAATGTTAATACATGTGGCAGCATACAGTAACCACCGTCCACTGTTTACTAAGTAAGATTTAACTGGAGGTAACCAAAGGGAGAATTGCCACTGGAATACAAAACCACATATATGAAAAGAGCCAAATGTAGTGTGTACTCCCAACAAAGTCTTTTGCTTTTGTTGCTTTTACAATGAATTTAAAGAAAGTAGGCAAGGACTCCTTACTTCTACAACAAAACATAACTTTGAAAGAACCTAAGTCAATACTGAAACCTGCTATTCTATGTGGAACTTCCGTGGACATGGCATCTAGTTTTCATGGCGTGAATCTGTACCTACCAGTATTCATTTCCAAAGTATACAGAAATACTTAATTCTAATCTATTCTTTATAATCACCTTCACTGGGGGATGTGTACAGTTTCTTGCATATGTCTTGAACACCACCATAATCTTGTACTTTGGCAATCCCCTCACGGCCCCGGGCCTCCATGAGCTCCCGGAGTTGTTTGAGGGTGATGCCATACTGTGTTGGCCGCCCATCTATTGTCGCCATCCCAGGATCTTCAGGTTGCTACTGCTGTTAACAAAAGAAAGATATCCTTAGACTAAATGCTGTCAAGTTCCCAAATGAAAGTTTTTCTTGGTAAAAGTGCCTTACTTCCAGTGACAAACAGAATGTAATAAGTATGTTCAGTGAAAAGTCTGTAAAATTTTATTACAGTAATATGCAATAATCTATGGAAATGAATGTAAATGATAATTAGGGTGCACCGCTTGACATTTCGATAGCAAGATTTCAAACTATAACAGTATTAAAATCTTGAAATAAAGATCACAACAAATGGAACATACTTTTGTATGTGCAGACATACTATTTTCTAACAAATGATAGTGAGTTTTCAACTGCTACTGTAAGTTGGGGGTAATGATTTTGTAATGATATGTAGAAAATCTGATCTCTCTTCCTTGGGGGTGAAATTCCATTTTGAACTGACATATATATGACACTATTTCAGGTTCCCCACTGACATAAATTTACAGCATTTTATTTTTATGCTGTAATGTTAAATAACAGGAACCCACACCTGTGTCTGTGAATAAAACTGAAGGATGAAATGGACGAGGGGTTATGCATGCTTGATCAGTTAATGACTCCACAGTAACATCAACTGTTATGATTATTATTCACAACTCTAAAAACATAAACAAACCATAAAAATAAATACAATCTATATGAACATATAATTGGTAGCTGCAGTTCCTTCATATACTATGTAATCCACATGTCTGAGACAACTGGGTGATGAAATGCTGCTTCAGATAATTAATTGGTGAAGCCTCTTGGCCAATTTTAAGGCAATATCTGAGCATGCAATGACCTTCGCTTTTTGCATGAGATCTGAGGTTGTCTCATACAGTGACTATAAATGTCTCACAGTCTTTCATGTTTCTGATGCCACCTAGTCTGATATGTACTGACATTTCACAAGAACCCGCTGCCTTGATCGTCGCCTACCCTGCTGATGGATGCCACAGGCTCCTTTAAAAGCTCGTTACCTACGTACCAGACTGCACGGCGTCACATACAGAAGACCATCCCCTCCATATTCACAACCTATTCCAAATGCTAGCCAACTCCAAGCTACCCTACTGTCTCTTGTGCAAATTCCTGTACTTCATCAAGTATTTCATGTACGATTTTTTAATGAGACAACATAATATACATACATAAATACCTACGTAATCTTTGAGGTTATGTTTGCTAATGGCCTTGTGTTTCATATTTGACTCCATTCCAATCTGACCCCATCAACTTATGTGGGCGTAGATGAATCTCCTTGAAATGTAGTTCTAAACAAATACACTATTTTCAGAGATGTAATCACAAATATACAGAACAAGAAATGGGGCAAACAGCTATGTAAGTGACCTATTTCTCTAATTTGTTAACAGCAGTAATCTCTGGATTTCGAGTCAAAGTAAATTACCGGTATTTAAAATACGCATAACTCTTTTGTATCCTGTAAAAAAGTTACCATTGGCGGCATCTTTCTTCAGTGTTTTGTTCCGGCATGCAACAGACAGTACTTGGAAATACATTGCACTATTCATATGTAGCATTTACCTGCACATAGCGACAAAGCACACCACACAAATAAATATAACAAGTTTTCTGTAATACTCAGTGCTTAAAATTATGTACTGTGCCCGAATATCAGAAATTTGCAACGACCATTTAATCCATGTAAAACAAACGCCTAACAGGAAATAAACCCGTAAATGGAACACATCTTGAGCATTAAAGTCGGCGGGAATTTATAAACTTTCCCGCAACGAAATTCCTGCAAGATATTGGAATTATCGCACCATGAGTATTAGGTACGATCTTCTGGGATGTGATACCGTGTGGTCTGGTGGCTAGATACTGATGTTTCAAAAGAGCGTGGTGCCTTCATCTTCAGGGTTAGAGACAGTAAGTTCTTCCAAAACAGACTACACGGCATCACATACCGTTAGACCGTATTGTACTTAGGTCCATGCACAGGCGTAACCTGGGGGGCTAGGGGGTTAAATGCCCCCCCCCCCAATAATTTTCTACCTAATAATAGTTTTCTTTGGCTACTGAGTTGAAGAGGGACAAATAAAAAACCGTGGGGGAAAGGGGTGGTTCAAACCACTCTTCCCTTTTTTCTGACTTCACTCTTTCGTAAATTACACTTCCTAATACCCATGGCCAATTTTCCCCCGCTCCCTCATACCCATATTATAGCCAAGTTGCACCTGTGGGTCCATGCATACAACCATCAAGAAAAAAGAATCGCACGAATACTGGAGAAATGCGCTGTTTCTAAAGGACCAATTACGAAGATGATTTGTTCTATAGCTCAGGCTTTCCTAAAGCGATTATATTTTTGGACAAATGAAGTAAACGTTACGCACTAGGCGATTTAAAGATTAAGAAGCGAAAGAAATGTTAACCAAGTGTTTTAAGAGAGAGAACTTGAATTCTTCTCGTACAATAAATATGGTAGATGGAATCGGAACAAATAGTGAACTGCGGAGAGGATATATGAAGCAAGACTGAAGAACATACAAAAGTAGGCAAACCTATCGTTGTACTTAAATTAATGTCATTTTATGAAGACGTGCTTAATTAGACTAGCCATAAAGAATATTACTATTGCTCAACGCACTCCCAACTTCCAGATCAGAGTTTGCCAAACTTCTTCTACTGCAGACCAGTACCCAGTATGTACCACGTCACAAGCACAGCACAAATCAAGTCAAAATTGTGTTACAATACAGTATATAAATGTTTATGCATAGTTTTAAAAAATGTTTTTTTTTTTTTTTTTTCAAATTTTTAAATACAAAAACCATTGCCTTTTTTTTCCAAAACTTCGAGGACCGGCAACATTAAGGTTCGACTATCGAGTTCACAGTTCAATAGGTAAATTTTGTTCTACAGGACCAGATGGACGTGAATGATTAGCTCCGCATTTCCAGCCCTTTGTTTAAATATGCTAAGAACCATATACCGTGTTAACTGCAATATACTGAACTAAAACCTGAGTGGACTCCCACTCGAAGCAAACTGAACAGCGGCCACAGTTGCGATGCCTGCCGTCACGCGAAAAGCTGGGAATGCCGTAATGATGCGAGTTGTCAGATGAAATGTCCTTATGTAATAAAGATGCGTTGATTGGTAAATAGTAATCAACTTGTTGGAGGACCTTGCTACATCCATCTTCAGGGTCCAAGAAAAGACTCATCAAAGCCGCGGTGAGAACCACAAACCTCGAACAGGCTTATAACATCTTTCGTCCTTTGTAGTGTGATACCTTCTGAGAGATTAAGAGATTGGAATTCCCTTAAACTACGGTGATCTAGTAATGAAGCCCACATAGCGTCCGAGTGAGTGAGTGAGGGGATAGTGGCGAAGATTAGGGGACGTTACCAACCGCCTTCGGTGCTCAGGACAATATTTAGGATTCCCTGTTATGTTGGTCTACTGCCATCATTTTCAAGTACTCAACTACAGCGGACGACAGCGAGAGAGGGGAGGGGACACGTTTCTGGTTTTTGAGAAGTCGACCTTCCCCTCGGTATTCCTATTTAGTCTGGAGTTTATTTAGCGACGTGAAAGGAACTGATTTTGGCCTAATCAAGGTAATATCCCGGCATTTGCTCCAAGGGAATGAAGAAACCAGGTTGTCGATATCTCGGGCGGGATCCAAAACGAGGCACCTTCTTAGCATAATTCCCACAAGTTACTACTTGTGCCAACTTGTTCTGAGATGCATGACTTCAGGCTTTCGTCACAATTTGAAAGACGGAGGCAATCGAGATAACTTTCGAGGTAGTTCTAAAGTATTCACCTGGAGGGACAGGAAAGACTGCAGAAACCCTCAGTCAGAATACCAAGTACCGAAAACGTTGAGCAATAATTCGCACAGCACCACAAAATTCTCGACACAAACAAGGACATGTCTAAGGTCTCTTTATTACGGTCGACAAAGTTGCCGGCGACTGGTCTGCCAGCGACGTGGAATACGTCGCAAGCAGTTGAGGGCTTTCATACGGTCGACTGACTGTGAAGTCTACCGCCGACAGTGTTACTGTCGCCTTTCTTTTCGCTCGAGACAGCAGAACCACGCAGCAGCAAGTGAGCTTTCCGAGGGCGACAGTCTCCATAGTGACTCGAAATATACTTGTATACACGTGAGTCGTCACAACGAATTTGTGAATTGAGTTGTATTTAGCCTAAATTGTAATCTGAATAATTAATAAAGGTGGTTAATTAAACACTCTACTTGAGTGTTAATGCTACTCTCCCTCTCTTTCTCTCTCTCTCTCTGGGTGTTCAGATCTCCTCATATTTGTCTCTTTTTTTAATACAACACAAAATTGTCTCCTGCATTTCTTCAAGAGTACACAGGCATTCCAAAATAATTTTAAAAACTTCGCTTTGTCTCTGCGCAGATCTTCAAAAATAATACAAAACCACCCGTTGTTTCGTCTGTCATATATTATAGGGTGCGGCCACATTTTTTTTTTTCTTTCTCAGTTCTCTTTGGGTCCACACAGCAATAAAATCTTCCAGTTCTAGCATTGTATTGGGCGTTCATTTTCAGAGATGATAAGGAGAGTATGCCCGACGTCACGTCGACAGATTTTTCGTAGTCGTCGGGGTACGGCAGGTTACCTGCCTATCCCTACGCGACAAGTCGCCGTCGACTGGGTCGTCCGTGTGAAAGAGGCCTAAGAGAACAGCGGTCACCGATTCTGAACGAATAGCTGCTAAAGTAGACTGGCACACGCAACGAATATCCAAATTTTCGAATTTAACTACGTCGTAGCATCCGTTTCCTTCCCATCTTCTATTGCATGGCTGTGTAACTGTTTGTTGCATTTGAATAGACGCCCTTTCCCTTACAAAGCAACAATCCATCCACTTCACTGAGCCCATTCATTTAATTCGTATATTGCCCGCTTACCAATTGACAGTCTCTGCAATGAAGCTTTGAGGTCAACAGACAGTAACAACTAAGGGAAGATCTACACAAACTTGACAGTCTGCCAGCTTAGTAGCATGTCATACTGATGGAGTGCATAGAATTGGGAATGAGGTGTACCTTACTGAGTGCACAATGTGCGTCGACCTTCAGATTGGCAGATGCGCGCGCCTGTAGGAAGAAACGTAACCTCGTAAACAGACATAACATACCGATACGCAAGTCTACACAACGTGTATAGCTGTACCAACGCAATCATCGCGCACCGGACTGTTCATACCGGAGCACCATGGACATGGTCAGCTGCAGGTAGGGGGACGACCAGGATTTGAGTGCATAATTCATACTGACTGCTCTTGCGGTTCTCGAAGCAGCTGATTTTTACTTAACACACGCTAAAAAAACTTAACGAACGAAGACTGGTGATAATCGAATTGAATTTTGGTCAAAAATTGTTTTGAAGAATACCCACGCCCACATGATCGCTCCGCAACGTAAGGGTGACCATCCGTACGAACAGATGCATTTAAACACAGCGAAGAGTATGTATTCTCCCTGTGTCCTCTGACCGTACCCACAGGCCTCATTGCGCATTTCAGCATAACTACCCGCCCCAGCAACATTTCGTACTCGAAGACAGTGTCACAAAACGTACTTATGCATAGCCGTCCCAACATTTAAGCCTACAACATTCACTTCTGATATTCAAAATCAGCCACAATATATTTACTTATTCTATTATTTTACGTTCCTGTATCCATGTATCATTACGAGGAACAGTAAAACAAACTGTGAGTCAGTACCCCATGTTGTGGAGCAACGCGGTAATGGTAAATTCTAAAGGTCACAATATCCATGCATCCGACTGGAGTCGTAAGAAAATCTTATATGAATAGGCGTGTCGCTGGACGAACTGTATTCGCCCAAGAACACAGTGCTACATCCCGTAAGACTTCAATCTTCGGCAACAGCGCTGTGAGACAATTCAAATCTCGCTTACATGGGCAACTTTGCAGGAAAAACAGAGTATACACATATATAAAATATCACAAATTAAACTACAAAGAGCCCTATTTAACTTTCAACAGCAAACTTCACTACTTAAGTACCACACGAAACACAAAGAAATTCTGCATATACTTGTATCAGACTACGCAGGCCTATGCACAGAAATTATTTGGCACTATATCACGACTGCACTACAAGATAGTACAAGTATCTGCCGTAGAAGCAGGTACGGTTGCAGTTTCAAGTTGTTCTATTATTTATGACCGTGTTTCCTTGTAATGCCAAGTTAGTTACTAAAATAACTAAAGCACCTTCCTTAGGACTCACATTCCATATCGCATCCTCTGTAGTTGCACGTCTCTAAATAAAAGCATGCGAGTCAACCAGAACCATGTCTTTCACACGTGTCTGAGCTATCGTTCAAGTCGGAACTGAAGTTTTGCTTTATGGAATACAGTTAACGAGCAACCACAGTATCTGTAGGACCCATATTATTTAGACGGAAAGTAGGAAAGCACACAAGAATCTTGTCTCTGTTTGGAATTTCAATTCCTAACGTTCAAATTCCTCAAGAACAATGGTTACACATCTATCTCCAGTTATACGCTACCACACTCCCGATGTCGATCCAGTCTCACCCAGAATCTCTTCACCTTGCATTCGCTAGCGAGCAGGCCCTTCAGGGTATGAAGTGTTACAGGTGTATTTCATAACGCAAGATTATTAGATCTCACCTGGAACTGGGTGAGGTGTGGCACAGTAGGCGTAGTATGAGGTAATTCGTGTTACGTCATTTACACATTGAGAACATGGCTCAACCTACACTACATGACTTTCTGTGTGTTAGGAAGAAAAGGCCCGAAGTTCCAGGGACTAGACATATCGACATTTGCGAGTTTATACATCCGTAATATTGACATTCGGACATGATACGGTCTACAGTAAACGTTTGTAATTGTAACATACACAGGATGAGCCAAAAATAGCTGACGGTTTTTGAAATGAAGTAACATAAGGCAAAGTGGAAAAAAAAATTATTAGCACTAACAGGTACAATATATGTCCATGATAATTCATCGAAATCATTAATGTTTTAATATGGCACTTCGTAAATGACCACCATGACGTTCAATACACTCCTGCAGTCGCCATGGAAAGTTTGTCATAACCAGCTGTAGCATTTCCTGAGAGATCCCTTGAATACACTCCAGAATTCGCTGTTTTAAATCATCAATATTGGCAGGAAATGTTTCGTATGCCTTGCTTTTGACGTAACCCCAAAGGAAGTAGCCTGGTACTGCACGACCAAGCGAGCGGGCGGGGCAGGTGGTGTCCCCAAAACGAGAAATGAGTGTCTGGGAAAGCTGTCCTGAGGACTTGCCTGGAAGTCTGTGCTGTGTGAGCCGTTGCTCCGTCCAGTTGAAACCAGAGCACATCGAGCTGATGGGGACTCAACTCACTTCGCCGGAATGGTTCCAGCGTGACTTTGTACCGGTGTGCATTCACAGTTATTGTAACCCCCACCCCAGATTCTCAAAGAAACAAGGATCAGTAATGCCATGATAAGAAAATGCACACCACTCTGTCACTGTGCACTATGCAGAGGATGCTGGGAAAGTTAATGTGTGTTATTTGTAGCCCAATACCAACAATTCTGTTTATTCACATAACCAGACATATGGAAGTACCTCATCTGACATCAGCAATGTGTTCCCTATGTCGCGACTGTTATTCACCAAGTCCAAGGATTCATATCAATACTGTTGTCTGCTCACCTCGTCCCGTTCACCTGTGCAACTTGGATTTTGTGTGGATGATAATGAAAACTCTTTCTGAGAATTCGGCCAACGCTGCTACCCTTTAACCCTTTGGCCCTGGAGCTGGACATTTATAGTTTAGCACACCATTTATGTACAATGTAAATATTTTATGAACCAAGAAGGGTAACATTAGGAAATACACGACATTTTGTGGAGGAATAAACGAAGATGGTGAAAGTCTAAAAAAAAAAGAATTAAATAATATATTTGTTGACTAAATATATAAAAAGCGTACTCTGGGGAGTAACGGTACGCCTGTCCTATATACAGGATGCACGGTGCCTAAAGGTTAAACGAAGTGCCAGAACTTGACTCCGAGCTGACCTGTGGGGACTTCGCAATATGGCGTCTTTTACCCGTTCCACACTGTCAGATGTACGAGCCGAACTTGGACGTCCATGTGGCTTACAGCCCTTCACTGATCCTTACTGACGCCATTTCCAAACCCACAACAGCAGCGTATTGTGGCTAGGAGTACCACGTCTCTGAAACTGTTGCCGGAAACCACGCTGTATAGCTGTAACTGACTACGTTATGACAATTCCATTGCCCTGCGCTCCATCTCCACTAAACATATGATGATGGCCAGTGCGGAAGCGCCGCGCGGCAGGCATGGTGGTTTCAAATTAAAAAAAAAAAAGGGCAGGTGTTTTTGGCGCATGCTGTATTTTTAAATCCATAATTAGTAAAAAAAAAGTCTTTACACCTTTGTAATAGTTACAAATTAGGCTCTGTTAACAGATTTGTAAACCTGGATAAGTTTTACAGTAAAAGCTTCAAAATAACAGTCATAATCTCGGGTTAAACTGTACATCCTGAGTGCTACACTAATATCAATATTCAGTCGACATTACACAAACACCCAACATTTATGCAATACTTGGTCAACGATAAACGAAGGCCGTACTGAAATTCTCCACCTCACTAACTACGAATACTTAACAGGATAAATAACTCGGCCAGCCCGATTAAATTAAATTAAATTAAACTGACAAATCCGGAGCTACTTACTGGAGTTCGTAAATGAAATACAATAATCCACGCGTACCTCGTAGCATCACGAATCAGGACTTCGAACCATGACTATTAGCAAGTCTAAATACAAATTCGCTACTTTCACAACAGGCGAAGTTTTTACAATACGAGTTTAAAACAAATCACAATTACACAATGTTCAACTGCAGATTATGGGCGGTACAGTCACGCAGACATCCAAGTGTAACCAACCACTACCTGTTTTAAGCTACTTCGTTTGGTTACAGGGAGAACTAGAGTGACTTCATTTAGGCGTTCCGTAACAAAGAACGCCTTACGGCATGCCGCACCTATCTCCTGAATTCATCGGATTTGATGAAAGCTGGCACGAAGGCGTCGGTAATCCCACAATGCATCATTGCTTAGAACTCCTGAAATTCTAGTAGCACTGTATGCAAATATATCGCTCTCACCACTTCATTTACAAGCAATATTTCATATGCAAATTTATGATCTCCGTACCAATTTCACATGCTTAGTTCCACTGGCCATCTAACAGTAACCTAAATAATTCTTCGACCGTCTGTCACCGTGTTGTTTTACATTCTAAAGAAATATTACCAAAACAAAGTTGAATATTTTCCAAGGTAAATCATCACTCATCATTTCTGGATTTCAATGAAAGTGATCCTAATTGTCACCTCCGCCTCGCTAGCTTGCGTCCTCCGTATTGTGACTAACTGAAGAATATTAAAATAAAGAGGTGTTGAGGTGTACTGCAATCGCAAAAGGTTCACGCCATGTTTCGTGAAAAGCGGCCAACTGGTTCAAAAGCTGAAATTGGAAACATACGTGCACACGCCTTGGTGATCTTGGAAACCTGTCCTTTTTTCACTCCTCTTGTTGCGCATCAACCGAAACGGATTTCTATGTCTGCCAAACACAAGCCTGCGATTAACAACTTGGGTTTTGAAAAACTCACACACCTGCCCGTTATTTTAACAAGTAAGTTTTAGCACACCAAGTATATTGTACAGCCACAACACAAGACGTAACAGTTATCAAAAGCGTTACAATGAGGTGTGCGACTTATACAGTATTAATAACGTATTATGTACACAGAATAAATCTGTGACAAGTTGAGACAGGATAATTGATTTTTACCTTTTCGTACAGTAAATGTTGAGACCTGTGTCTTTTTTACGTGCAGGCTTGTCGCAAAAGCTGAAAAGTGTAGCCTTTGTTCAAATGTAAGTTGTGTTCGACTGACAATTTATTGATTTATGTACAATAAAAAATTGGATGAATACTATAAATATAAATCCGAAGTGTCCAAGGGCAATGCTATTAAGGGTATGATTCAGGCTTAGCAGTTTATTTGTTCAACACAAAGCCACACTGACAGAATACTCGACAAGTATTAGGGATTATGAGACGCCGCTAGGGGATTCTTCAGCTCTGAGAGCTCCAGAGAAGGTTCCGTTGTCATATGAAAACATGCCTTTACTCTTTTATCACGATATAAAGCAGACATGGGGTGGATGTCGTGGAAGAACAGACAGAAGAGGTACAGCATGGCGGAGACTCAGAATATGGAAAAAATGAGGCCACACACGTTTTGGTAAAGTGCAATACAACGATAATTTGGAGGATAAATTTAATAGTTAGGAAATGGTCAGTAATACATGAGAAATAAGCGCACTGGAAATTATCAAACGGTATACACTAAAACAACGTGAAACATACACACGCAAACTTTATTTAAGGTTACGTTTGGGGCGAACAGAGTGCGAAAGAATTAAGATGAAAAAAGTGAGAACTTAGGAACGTAAATTATGAAATGATGATTAAAATGGGATACTCGACAATTGTAAAGAGCAGGCTTACACGCGCTACAAATGTACATGGGAATTACAAACAACAACAACAACAACGTAATTTTATTCGCATATAGGCCCATGTAATTTAAACATACTTCAACAGAATGAAGATGTGTGAAGAGTAAAACGAATTGGTGAGAAGATTGAGCCTCCTGGTAAGAAAATTCTGCAGTACTTGGGTAGTTGTCCCTGTAGGCCCTCGCATTTTCAAAATCGCTCCACGGTTTAGCATGCCAACATTGTAGTGTTCCAGCCACACAACTCCAATTCTTTAAGTCTGTGCCGCATGTATGGTTCTTACGGAAGGAATCTAGGGCAGCAAACAGAAATGAATTTGTTGATATATACAGAATTGACTGAACAAACTGTGCTGAACATTTAACACTTTCAACTTCGTACGTTTTTACACGACAGGCAAAAACATGAACAAAAGTTATCTGTTTCGGAGGAGGTTGGGGGGGGGGGGGGGGGGGGGAAGAGAGTTGGGCATACTGTGTGCTGTTGGGTATGTATTTTTTTTTTAGAAAAAAAAACACAATCGAGGTATTTGTTGAA
>Ga0123355_10001391_pt1 | contig 33762 bp, 36 predicted proteins | sample TergutEmb28metaG_3_FD_89872 | JGI IMG/M metagenome (GOLD analysis project Ga0123355, IMG submission 89872) | Embiratermes neotenicus P1 segment gut microbial communities from Petit-Saut dam, French Guiana - Emb289 P1 | ecosystem: Host-associated > Arthropoda: Insects > Digestive system > Gut ...
ATAATTAATCGTTTCCGAATTAATGACTCGATTACCTTTAATAGTCCGCACTTCAAACCTTATAATAAATACACGCTAGAGATTTTCTCTGACACAACTAACCTATTCTTATTCGCTTTTGCATGTTATAGTTTCAAAATAATTAATCATTACCTAAGTAAACATATTAATCCCCTATAACCACTCACGACCTCGATGTCAACAAAAAAGCGACGCGTCCTCAGGATACCATTATATGCCATTATAATCTTTCCTAAAGACTTAAATTATATTAACCCCCAACCCTGGCAGATCATGAATTAATACAAAGTGTCTAGTTATCTTAATTGATAGATTTTTAGCCCTACCTTCAAATAGTGTTTATGACTAGCATAGTGCACCACGCAAGACATTATAGCACAAACAGGAACTTTTGTCTAGTTTGTACTATTAAAACATATGTAGTTCATACTTGTTTAATAACTTTTCCTATGTTATAATTTCTTTGTTCAGAAAATTTAAAACCTATTTTATATAGGGGCGTGGTCTAATGGTACGATAACGGTCTCCAAAACCGCTGACGGGGGTTCGATTCCCTCCGCCCCTGCCAATGTTTATAAAAGTTTGCGATATTCTATCCAAACTTTTTTTAATAAATCATTTGTATTATTGTACTCTAGCTATTCTAAAATCTCCTTATACAATAGCTCCACCTGGGTTCGAATCCAATACAACAGTACCTCTACGTTGTCCAGAACTCTGATTCGTCCAATTACAGACAACCTGATTACGTCCTTGAACATTGGGATTACATCTTCCGATAAATGACCAGCCTAGTAAAGTATTTCTTTCCAAAGATAAACCTAGAGTAGCATTGCCGGTTCGCCATAAATTCGTTGTTAGTCGATGAGTTCCTGCATTTAATTGCCAACTTACTCGTTCCCACTGACCTACTGTTCTAAAGTCAAAATGGACACTTGGAGATAACGCGTACACAATAGCGCCAATAGAAAAAATCGAAATTAAAATAATTGGGAAAATTAAAATTCGCATCTTTTTCACATTGCATCCTCCTTTCATTATATATAGCATATCATAAGATTTAGTAAGAAACAGCTATTTTCAATTTTTTACGACAATTTTAAACGCTACTTTAGCACCTCTATGCTATAATGGTAATATAGTACGGGTGGGATATCAATGAGAGTTGAATCTTTAGAAAAAATATATTATACATCAACTGAAAAAGTAATTGCATTAAAGGAATTTTCATACAAATTTGAAAAAGAAAACTTTTATACTATTATGGGAAGTTCAGGCAGCGGAAAGTCAACCCTAATTCGAATATTAGGTTTAATGGACAATTTAACTAGTGGAAAATATTTGATTAATGAAAAAGATGTGAGTTCTTTAAATGATTTCCAATTATCATCGATTAGAATGAATAATATTGGTTTTGTTTATCAAGATTATTACCTTGATAGAAACTTGCGTGCTTATGAAAATGTAATGCTTCCGATGTTGATTAATCAAAAAATAAATAAGAAAGAAAGAAAAATCAGAGCAATTAAATTACTAGAGAGTCTTGGATTAGGGGAAAGAGCCTCTCATTTCCCTAATGAATTATCAGGCGGAGAACAACAGAGAGTCTGTATTGCAAGAGCTCTTGCAAATAATCCTGATTACATTTTAGCAGATGAACCGACGGGGAATTTAGATGAAGAAAACGAAATAAAGATACTAGAAATTTTAAAACAATTAAGTAAAAGTGGAAAATGCGTAGTTGTTGTATCGCACAGTGATAGAGTTCTTCAATACGCAGATGAAGTTCTTAATATAAAAGCTGGGAAATTAGTTACTAATGAAAATAGCCAATAGTTTTTTTATTCTAAAAAATAAATTATTTAGAATAAACAACATTATATTAATTGGTATATTATCATTAATTATTGTTGTAATATTTGCCTGTATTACGATAATTAATTTTGCAAGTGTTTTTCAAACTAGCATGTTAGATAGTAGTCTTGGAAGAACCTTAATAATTACTAAACCCAGCACTCAAGAAGAATTAGAAAAAATAGAAAGCATTGAGTATATTGAACTTATTGCAAGTAATAGATATGCTCACCCAGTAGAATTATTAGCTGAACAATTTACCAGATCAACCCTTTCTGGCACTATTCAGCTAAGGCCTTTATTAATTGATTCTGATGTTAATATAGTAAAAGGGACTAGTTTAGCTGAATCTGGGAGCATTGTATGCCCGGTTAATTTTTATCCTCATTTACCTTATATTATAAGTGATAATATTAATTGGGAAAGCTATTTTAATCACTCCTATGTGTTAAGTAGTGAAGAACTAATTGGTAAAACTATTAACCTAGAAACATGGGATGAAGAAGAATTTTCTTTTGAATTAGTTGGAGCTTTTACGAATAAAATATTAACTGAACTAAATATTTGTTATATTACTATAGAAGATTTCAACTCTATCAGAAGCAATATAGAATATTGCGATGATGAGCAATGTTTTGAATTCAATTCATTAATGATTCGAGTCGATAATTATAATAATGTAACTTATGTAGAAGAAGATTTATTAAGCCTTGGCTTTCTATCGACTAGACTTTTTACATTTGATGAAGAAATTCTTAATATTATGACTTATATTCCAATATTTATAGGGAGTCTAGTTTTAATTATTTCAATAACAATCATTTATAACTTCTTTAAAAAGAAAAGTAATAATAATCAGTATCAATATGGTGTTTTAAAATCAGTTGGTTATACCAATAAAGATATTAGTATAATTGCTGTGACTGAAGGCTTGTTAATACATTTAATTAGTATAATCTTTGCTGTTATTCTTTACTCTTTATTTTATTATATAATAAGTGCTAACTTTCTACATGAATTCAACTTTTATTATTTTACTGTCCCTACGCCATGGCCCTACATTTTATTATTTATTATAATATCTTTTATCTATGTTAAATTTATTATAAAATTATTTACTAAAAAACGACTTAATTCATGTGTTAACAAATTATTTGAAGGGAAGTGACAAATATGGTGTTAAAAAGTTTTTATCGAAAAAGTACAACCAAAATATATTTATTATTATTTGTTTTGCTCCTGGTGGGGTTGGGTTCGCTAATTTTGAGTCGGGAATACCATCTTAGATTAGCTGATTTAAATTACGCAGATTCATTTATTTATGTCCCGTCAGAAGTTGTTGATGTAACCAATATTCCCAATACTCAAGACTTTAAAAGTGTTCTTTATGACGGTCGATTTTTTTATGCCGTGTATAATGATAACTTGGGTGAAAAAGAAATACTTTTTCCTAGTAGATTCGAAGAGAGTTTTAAAATCAATGATATATTTGAATTTATAGGAATCAGAAACAATATATCTTTTATAATCTTCGGTTATTATCAAGAGGAAAATTACAGACCGATTTTATACATTAATAGTAATACCTTTCAAAACTTAATAGAAGAAAGCTATTCACACGGCTACTTGTTATCACTCGATGAATGGAGTCAAAGAAATATCACCATTAAACATATTCTATCCACATATAATATAGAACCTATTTTATTTCAACTTAATAATTCTAATATAGATTTTACTCAGCTTATTGCTAATTTCACTATTTTTGTTTATGTTATTATTGTATTATTTGTTATTACTTCTATCTTTACGATTTATAATATATTTAATGATGAAAAAGAAAAAAAATACATATATAGCTCATTAGGATATTCAAAAAAAGCAATATTCAAACTGCAACTAATTAATATTTTATCTTTATTTGGAATAGCGTTAGCTTGTTCTATAATTTTAACAATAATTCTTCGAGTAATCTTTTAAATAAGCAGGAGACCCACCAAAATCAATCAAGAACAGACAAGTAAAAATCGCAATCATGCGATTTTTTATATTCTAAAATCTAAACCTGTAAACAAAAGGTATTCTTAACTCTGACTCATTATATTTCATGTTATAATTGTATTAATAACGATCTATCCTTAAGGTGGTGATATTAATGGAGTTTTCTAAGTTAGTTATTGATTTTTCTAAGATTACTAATCCTGATGGTTTTTCAGCTCATGAAGCTCAACTTAATGAGCTTAGGCAAAAGTTAGACGAAGTTGACGAAGCTTTACTTTTTTTAGGTGATGTTAATCAAGATGGGATTAGGAATAATATTCAGTTATTAAAAAGTTATGAAGAGGCTAGAAAAAGCGCTAAATTTAGATTCCTTACTAAATCTAAATTAACTAAACAAATTAAAGACTTAATATATGTTTTAAATAAACAATTGAGACTTTCTAATGGAATTGATAAATATCTGGATTTACCAGATTCAAAAGAGAACGCTGAGTTCTTTAATGAGGTTATGATTCGTATTGAAGAATCTATTCGTAAAGCTAATAAAGATCAGCAGTATTTACTAAGCAGTATTAATGAATTAGAACAGAAGTTTTATCTAAGCGAAAGAGAACGTTATTTTAAGGAACCTATTAACGAAGAAGAAATGTTAGAAGCTTTATCTGAGAAAAATTTAAAAAGTCTATCTACCAAAGATTATATGACTTTATTAGGTCGATATCCAAGTGGATATTTAGCTCATATTACTCAGCAAGGTCTCCGTGATTCTGGTGATATGTTAGGTGACCATGGTTTTACACCTTATTTGCAAAATGGTTTAAAAGGTATTCTTAAATCAAATATGTTGTGTAGCTCATTACAGGCGGTTATTGAACAAGGTAATGATCCAGTAACGGCTGTACAAAAAAAGTTAGAACTTTCTCATTATTTAATGCCACAACAAATTGAGCATCTTCATACGCTTAGAACAAGAGCTGAAATGTTATTTTCACTACATTTAAGTCGTGAAAATCCTCTTGCTTCTACTAAATCAATTGCTGGATGGCTTCCTTCCGAAGTTGACCAAACAGCTGTCTTATTTTCAAATGAAGAAGTCTTTGAATCATTTGGAGCCGAGACTGGAAATAATTGTTTTTTTGTTATTCCACAAGCTGTTGCTGCTGCTAATTATACCTATGTTGGTAATCTTCTAAATACAAAAAGCGCTAATTCCTTTAATGGTTTATTTCCAAATAATAATAGAGGTATTCCCCTAGAAGCCATGTTAATATTTCTACCAGGAAACGCTCAGGTTGATCCTAATACCGGTTCGAAGTATAAAACTGTTGATGGGCAGTGTGTTCTAGGTGATGATGGCAGACCTGTCTTAGCATCAGATACAATTCCATCTCGTATTTATTGGGAACAATATTTAAAAGAAAATCATCCAGATAAAAATCTGAAAATTTGCTATTATGATACAGAATGCCGTAATTTAGATGTTGCTATTAGGGATACTTTTAAAGATTATGGAGTTGCTAGTTGGCAATTACCTATTGAAAAAAGGTTTGAAGTTGAAAATTATATTCGCAAAAAAGATCAATGCTTTCATCGTAAAGGTGATATTAAGAATAAAATGCATCAATTGTTTCCTTATGTTGAATTAGAAGAAGCAATTAATGTTTATTATGATTTAATTGAACAAGACCCAAATATTCAATCTTTTCTGACAGAACAATTAAGAAGAACTCTTGAAGTTCCTGGTATGTATTATCGTGGGGCTGGAGAAACATCAGACCATGAATTAGAAGAGATATTACGTATTAAAATGGGAATTACTTCAAGCAATAACAGTCTTACTTTATCTCAAGATTTAAACAATCTTGAATCAAAATTTATGCTATAATGGGTTCATGTGAATCGGAGTTGATAAAATGGAAATAATTAAATTAGAAAAGATTGGTCTTGGTTCTTATTTAAAGATGACTTTTATTGGTGGTTTTACAATTGGCTTAATCATCGGAATTTTTGGTTTTATTTTATCATTATTTAATCCTAATGCTGTGACATTAACCATTGGTTATGAATCAATAACAGGAGTTGCTGCTGGAGCTGGTGGAATTGTTGCTTTTCCAGTCATTATTAGTATTATTTTTTCATTTTTTTCATTATTCATTTATTTAGGATTACTGATTTATTTAAAATTTAGAAAAACAATTGATATTAAAATTAAAAAGATTTCTTAGTTGAAATCTTTTTTGTGTAATTATTTAAGAAAGAGGATTTATCATGAATTATTTACCCGACAAATACAATAGAGAGATTGAGAAATTAAAAACTTTTTTACATGAGCATTATCCGAATCAGTTAAAGTTAATTACTTTAACTGGCAGTGCTGCTTATGGTAAAATTATTGAAGATATAAGTGATTTAGATTTTTTAATTATGTTGGATGTTGCTACTCCTGATGATTATCGTAAAATTATGTCCTTTAAAAAAGAATTAACAATGAAAGTTGATATAATTATTATTAGCGAAAGGCAGGTTAAACATCTTTATTTAGATTACAACTCAGTTTATTATTTATATTTATTAAAGATTGGTCATATTAAACCTATTTATATTAATGATAATTTAGAGATTAATATTAGTAAAAAGGTTATGTTTAGCTTTATTAAGAATATCCTTTCATTAAATATTCGAACCCTTAAAAGATTAGTTTATGATGAAGAGTCTATGAATTCTTATATGATTACCAAATATGCTAGTTATGTGGTTAAAAACTATCTTATTTTAAACGAGACATTCGCTGAAAATATTGAAATTACTTTTAATGAGTTCAATAAAATATCAAGACTTGAGTTTCCGGTTGATATCAAAGCTGCTTTAAGTAATTCCCTAAATAAAGATGATTTTAATCTTTTAGTTAATTTTGTTGATAAAATTGTCCTCTTTATGGATACCATTACTACTGAAGAGTTAATGCTTGATGAAAATGGAAGTTTATTTGATACACTACCAAGATAAAAAGATGATTAAAATCATCTTTTTTATTACATTGGCTGATTGTTATTAAAGTTGTTATGTTGTTGCTCAGGTTGGGGTTGCTGAACAGGGTTAGGATTCGCCATTTGTTGGTCCATCCCTGGTTGTTGGATTGGCTGTTCAACTGGTATTGATTGCACCTGTTGATTTATTGGTTGTTGCACGGCTTGTTGCTGAGACATCCCACCATCTCCTGGCATTTGACCAGGCATATTATTTCCTGATGGATGTTGTGGTGGCATTGTGCTTGGATTATAGTTTGTTTGATCAGCTTGAGCTTTACCAACTAGATTTGTAAAGCTTTTACTCCACCCTTTTGCTTTTTCATATAAATCAAATGATGGTTCTTGATTAGTTGTTACTTCAAAATATTTGCTTATTACTGAGATTGTAATGTAAGAGTCAACAAAAGCAAATTTTAGAGCTGCAATAATAAATATTGCTAGAAATAACGCTATTATTTGAGCGAATGAAAGAAATAACTCTCCTTCTGGCATAAAACCGCTGAATGCAGCATTAAATATCCAATAGAATAGATAAATACCTACAACATAGAAAACAATTAGTCCCACTACAATACCTACTGCATTTTTTAAGATAGCTTTCCAGTTTTGGAAGTATAAAACTACTCCATCAGCTGCACCCTTCCAGGCACTTTCACCTTTTCTAATGAAAATTCGAGCTAAAATTGCTTCATCAACATAACCTAAGACAACACCAATTAGCATATTGATAAAGACAACAATAAATTTTACTCCTGGTAATCTTGAAAGTAATTCACCAAGTCTCCCAACAACTCTTTGAATCTGTTTAACTGATCGATCTACTAACATATTTAAACCAAAGAAAACATTAGTAACGACAAATCTTTCTTTAACTCTAGATTTCCCGTAGTTAAATATTCCTTCAGTTGGCACTTCTTTATTAGTAACCATTTCCGCAATTACTGCTATGTGTCCTGCTTTAATTAGATAGCTAATATATCTTTTCCCAAAAACATAGCCAGTCCAACCGCCACCTAGTAAAAGAACTCCAATAATAACACTGAACATTCCCATATCTGGTAAAACAGATAGAATTCCGATAGCAATGAACATATAAACAAGCATTCCAATTGTTAAAACAATCATTGCAATTAATCTTGCCCAAATAAAGGGCATTGTTCTAGTAAATATTTTTATTTTTGACATTTTATTTCAACCTCTTCTATTATGTGTTTATTATAACAAAGAGATTTAACTAAATACAACATTATATGTTATAATTTTAATAGTTAAAAGGATGGCAAGATTATGTTAAAAGATTTTTTTTATGGTTTAGCTTTTGGTATTACTCAAATTGTTCCCGGAGTTAGTGGTGGTACAATTGCTATTTTATTAGGATTTTATGATAAATTAATTAAAGCAATTAATAATTTAAGGAAAGATTTTAGGAAACAATTAAAATTCTTGGTCCCCTTTGCAGTTGGAATTGGAATTGGAATTCTATCTTTAAGTTCATTAATTAGTTATTTATTAGAAAGATTTTCCTTTCCAACAATGCTATTCTTTATTGGATTAATCACTGGTATTATTCCTTTAGTCTTTAAAAAAGTTAAAAATAAAAAATGGTTTAGTTTTAAAGAAATGTGTTTAATTATTTTACCGATTGTCTTTTTAGTTTCAATTGCTCATTTAGGGACTATTTCAATCGGGAATCCTCAAGAAGCAATTGCTAATATGAGTCTCCCTTTGATGTTTTTTATCTTTATTTCAGGCTTAATTGCTGCTACTGGATTAATTCTTCCTGGAGTTAGCGGATCATTTTTCTTACTATTATTAGGAGTATATCCCTTAGCAACCTACTCAGTTTCAACAATTAGGTTATTATTAAATGATATTACTAACACTTCTTTAATGCTAGATATAATGCGAGTTCTAGGACCAATGGCGATTGGTGTTCTAATTGGAGTCTTTGTTACTGCTCGTGTTGTAGAAGGTCTCCTAGAAAAACATTTTCGAACCACTTACCTAGTTGTTTTAGGTTTATTAATCGGTTCAGCATACGTAATTCTAAGAGACCCCATTGTTTATCAAAGTGGAACTTCAAGTCTAATATTTGCTATTGGAGCTTTTACTTTCATTAGTGGTTTTGTTATTTCATATATTTTAGGTAAAAGAAAGATTTAATTGGTGATGATGATGGAAATTAAAACAATTGTTGTTGGACCAATTGAAACTAACTGCTATTTATTAACTAAAAATAATAACTGTGTGATTATTGATCCAGGAGATGAAGCTAATAAGATTAAGCATTTTATTGGTAATAATAAGTTAATTGGTATTATTATTACTCATCATCATTATGATCATGTTGATGCTCTAACCGATTTTAATGATATTCCGATTTATGATTATCACAATTTAAACGAAGGAAGTAATAATATGGATAATTTTAAATTTGATATTATTCATACTTTAGGCCATAGTGATGATTCAATTACGATTTATTTTAAAGATGATAAAGTAATGTTTACTGGTGATTTTTTATTTAATCAGACAATTGGACGTACCGATTTACCGGGTGGCTCAAGGGAAATGATGCTTAATAGTATTGAGATGATTAAAGAATACGATAATGAGATCATCATTTATCCTGGTCATGGAGAATCAACTATTTTAGGACATGAAAAAAGATATAATCCATATTTTTAGGATTATATCTTTTTTGTTGACATATCATTAATTATGCATCATGATTGTCTCTAGCTGGACGGTCATTTCTGTTGAAACGAGCAGCTTTAGCAGCATCACGACAAGATTTACATTTTTTAGGTTCAGTAAATCCTTTTTCAGCATAGAATTCTTGTTCGCCAGCAGTAAATACGAATTCTGCACCACAGTCTGGGTTTGAACAAATTAGTGTTTTGTCTTCCATTATATATACCTCCTTTTTTGATTTAACTTTTCATTTTATTTTTCCATCAAAGGTATATATAAAATATTGAATAAATCCGTCTTAAATATATCATCTAAGCAGTATTGTGTCAATATTAAAGATTTGTTATAATCGTTAACAGAGGGTGGTAATTTATCCATGGCTAATCGTCGCGATGGCATTAGAGTAAAAAATCTGAGTAGTATGCATAGCTTTATACCGCATTTATTACCTAAAAGATGCGATTCAGAGGTTTATTTTAATGTTAAGATTGATATGACTAACTTAATTAAATATTTAGATGAACTACGTAAAGAAGATGACTACAAGCATGTTACTTACTTTCATTTGTTTTGCACAAGTATTGCTAAAATCATCTATAACAGACCTCAATTAAACCGTTTTATTATTAATAAAAAATATTATGATCGTAAAGATGTTAGTATTTCATTTGTTGCTAAACGTGACTTCACAGAAGAAGCTGAAGAAAGTATGCAGACAATAATTATTAAAAAAAATGACAATATTTTCACAATTAGTGATAAAATTAATGATAGCGTAAAAAAAATACGCACTAACAAAAAACATAGCGTTGATAAATTAATGAATTTCTTTGCTAAATCACCAAAGTTTGTTAAAAGCTTTATTACTTTACTCTTACGTTTCGGTGATAAGTATGATTTACTGCCTCTTTCGATAACTAAAGATTTACCTTTTTATTCATCAGCTTTTGTTGCTAATTTAGGTAGTATTGGCTGTGGGGCACTACATCATCATTTATTTGAGTTTGGTACCAATTCTTTTTTTATCACAATTGGCGAAATCAAAGATGAGGTTGTTGCAATTAACGGAAAACCTGAAGTACGTAAGATGTGTGAGTTTGGTCTAACTATTGATGAACGTATTGGTGATGGTTTTCATTTCGTCAAAATATTGCCACTTTTTGAGTATATGATGAAAAATCCAAGTTCTTTAGAAGAAGATGCTGGAATAATTATTGACATACCACAAAAAAATAACTAAAATAAAAACCTAAACCTATTAGAAGGGAGAATTACATGAAAAAGATTTATATCATTGCCACTAATAATCGAACAATGCCATCTAGATTATTTGGTCTTGCGACAAGAGAAAAATATGTTCATGTAAGCATTGCCCTTGATAAAAAATGGAAAAAAGTCTATTCTTTTGGTCGAAAAAATCCTAAATGGATGTTACCAGCAGGCTTTGTTGAAGAAGACTTTGATGAAATAACTAAAAGATTTGTTAATTCTTCGTGTCGGGTTTATGAATTAGAAATCACCCGTAGACAGTATTATGATTTAAAAACTGAACTTAAAAATAATTATATTAAAAACTCAATTAAGTTCCGTTATAATATCGCTGGATTACCAATGCTTAATTTTAAATTCCCTTTTAGACGTAAATATCACTATGTTTGTAGCACTTTCTGCGGCAAATTACTGATGGATGCAGGAATTCTTGATTTTGATAAAGATTATTCAATATTGAAACCAAAAGACTTTTTTGAACTTCCTAATTCTAAATTAATCTATGAAGGAAAAACATTAGATTATTTAAATGAAAATAAAATATCTTAGTAATACTAAGATATTTTTATTGCTATTATTTATTTTTCCATTGGAAATTAACTACTTCTGGCATATCAATTCCATGTTCACGAATATAGTCATGATGCTGTTTTAAGATTGTTTGGCATTTTTCGATAATTGGTTTGGTTATTGATTGATCAAGATCACTATATTTTAAAGCATCCATAACTAAATGATAGCGATCAATACGGTTTTGAACGCGCATATCAAATGGTGTCGTAATTGTTCCTTCTTCAATATAACCACGAACATGTAAATCTAAATTATCTCGATTATAAGTTAACTGATGAATTAGATCAGGATAACCATGGAAGGCAAAGACAATCGGTTTATCAATTGTAAATAAAGCGTTGTATTCATCGTGTGATAATCCATCTGGATGTTTATCACTTGATGCTAATTTTGATAAATCTACAACATTAACAACTCGAACTTTTAATTCTGGTAAATGTTCTTTTAAAAACTGAGTTGCTGCTAATACTTCAAGAGTTGGCTCACTTCCTGCTGATGCTAGAACAATATCTGGATTTTCATCACTTGCCCATTTAAAGACATCAATTCCTTTTGCGCAGTGTTTTTTGGCTTCTTCGATTCCTAACCACTGTGGCCTTTCATGTTTTGAAGCAACTAAAATATTGATTAAGTTCTTTGTTCCAATCATTTGATTAAAGCATGCAAGTAGTGTATTAGCATCACATGGTAAGTACATCCTAACTGTCCCTGGTTTTTTTGTAACCATATGATTTAAGAAACCTGGATTTTGATGTGTATAACCGTTGTGATCTTGTTGCCAGCAATGACTTGTTAAGATAAAGTTTAATGAAGGAATTGGTTTACGCCAAGGTAATTCACTTGCCATTTTTAACCATTTAGAATGTTGTGAAGCCATTGAATCAACAATACGGACAAAAGCTTCATAAGTATGGAAAAAGCCCCATCTGCCAGTTAAATTATAGCCTTCTAGCATTCCTTCGCATAGAGTTTCTGATAAGATACTGTCAATAACTCTTCCATATGGTGCTAAAAACTCATCATTATCATATATTTCAGCTGTAAATTGGCGATTAGTTACCTCAAAGACGGCATTAAATTTATTTGATAATGCTTCATCTGGACCAAAAATACGAAAGTTCTTTTCATTAGCAACTACGATATCTCTAACATATTTGCCAAGAATTGACATGTCACTACCATTAATACTTCCTGGTGTTTCAAAAGTTAAACCATGAATTGTAAAGTCTGGTAAATTTAATTCTTTTGTTAACAAGCCACCATTAGTATGGGGATTAGCACTCATTCTTCTTTGACCTTTAGGATTCAACTCTTTAAGATATGAAACTAATTTACCATTTTCATCAAATAAGCTATCTACTTCATAGCTTTTTAACCACTCTTCTAAAATTTCAATATTATCAACTTTATTATCTACTACTACTGGTACTTGATGAGCTCGAAATGTTCCTTCTATTGGTTTATCAGCATATGTTTTAATTCCTTGCCATCCTTTAGGCGTTTTTAAAATTAGCATTGGCCAAACTGGTCTTGATTGATCATTAGTTGCTTTAGCATGCATTTTAATATTTTGAATATCAGTAATAATTTCATCCATTGCTTTAGCCATTAATTCATGAAGCTTTAGAGCGTTGCTACCACCAACAATATATGGTTTATATCCCATACCTTCAAAGTATTTAATTAACTCATCATCTGGAGTTCTTGCTAAAAGCGTTGGATTAGCAATTTTATAACCATTTAAATGAAGGATTGGTAAAACAACTCCGTCAGTTAATGGATTCATTACTTTAGTTGCTGTCCATGAACCAGCTAAAGAACCAGTTTCAGCTTCTCCATCCCCCACTACAGCGGCAACAATTAAATCAGGGTTATCTAAAACAGCCCCAAAAGCATGTGATAACGAATGACCTAATTCACCACCTTCGTGCATACTCCCAGGAACTTCTGGAGTATGATGTGAACCAATTCCGCCAGGAAAACTAAAATGTTGGCATAATTTAGTTAAACCAGCTTCATCTTGAGTAAAATCTGGATATACTTCACCATAAGTATCTTCAAAGTATGCAGCTGCTACTTGAGCATTACCACTATGTCCTGGTCCAGATATATAAAGCATATTTAAATCATATTTATTAATAACACGATTCAAATGGGTATATATAAAATTTTGGCCTGGGCAACTTCCCCAATGACCAACTATTTTCTTTTTTATATCAGCATCTGTTAAAGGTCTTTTTAACAGTACATTATCCTTTAAATAGATTTGAGCTACGGATAAATAATTTAGGGCTCTAAAATATTCATCCATTTTTTGATATTCATTTTTCATTTAAAAACTCTCCTTTATTATTCTCTTCTATTATATAATAATTCAAGACATAACAAAAGGAAAACTATATAGTTTTCCAAATAAGCTTATTATTAATAAATTCAATTTTTAAGATTTCTTCATCAAGCATATAAGATAGATAACATCTTAAAGTAAAACTAATCATTGAATACTGCATCATTTCTAGTTTAATATGATAAATATTCGTTATTGATTGTAGGATATCGTCAAAACTTAAACCTTCTTTACAAACTTCTTTAATTTTTTCTACAACAGCTAAAATGGTTTTTTTATTTAATTCTACCAAGGATTTAATATCATTAGTTATCATCCCGTGACTAGGGACATAGATTTCACCATCTAATTTACTAATAAAATCCAAAGTTTTAAGATATACTTTAATATCAAACATAAATTGAAGCTGATATTTTGTAATAAGATTTTCTCCAGTTATCCCATCTGCTAAAAAATAGACACCATCTTTGGTTTTAATTCCAATCATATCACTGTTATGACCTGGCAGAGGACAAAATTCTAATCCTTCTGGTAATATTTCTTCAGTTAATGGGATTGTTTTGGTAATAGGTCTTAAAAACATTCCTCTGATGTATTTATGAGGATATCCTCCATGCATAATTGTTGGTCCGATTTGCGGATAGTCACAAAGAATTTGTTCTAAACCATAAGTATAAATTGGCACATTTAAAGTACTAGCGATAATATGGTTACCACCAATATGATCAGGATGTGAGTGGGTATTAATAACCATTTTAATTTTCCATCCTTCTGCTTCACAGGCTTCCATAATAGCTTTTCCTGACTCGTCACTAATTCCTGTATCAATAACTACTATTTCATTTCTATTAAACAAATAAAGTCCAATTCGATTAAAGTCTTCTAGTATATAAGTATTTCCTTTTAATTTAATTAATTCCATAATTACCTCACTATTAATAAAGACACTTAAAACGTAAAATAGTTTCAATTTTTTAGTTTTTTTCAAAAAAATGAAACCTTTTTTATCAATATGTGTCTTTATTGTTACGTGTAGTGTTAAACATGATATTAAACTCGGAGGAAAAATCAATGTTAAAAGAAGAATTTAATGAAATAGCTAATAGTATTATTAATACTGAGATATTCCAACAATTAAAATATGAAGTTCATCACGGGACTACGAGATATGATCATTCAATGAGAGTGGCTTGGACAGCTTTTTGCTGGGCCAAAAAACTTGGATTAGATTATAAATCAGCCACAAGAGCAGCCCTTTTTCATGATCTTTTTAGAAAAAAAGACTGTAAAGGTTTAACTAAAAAAGAAATTAATCGAGTTCACCCTTTATTAGCAGTTAAAAATGCTCAAGAACATTTTGGGATTAATGAAATCGAAAAAGATGCAATTATTAACCATATGTATCCTCTAACCCCAAATAAACCAACTTCTAAAGAGGGACGTTTACTAGGTTATGCCGATAAGTTTGTTGCAATTAATGAGGGTATTAAATATAATAATCCACTTGCTCATGCTTCACAAAAACTATCAAGAACATATTCAATGTTAGCTATTGTAAATAGCAATTAAAAACGAAGAAAATCTTCGTTTTAATTTTGTTTGAAAAATTCATGATACCAAACTAAGAAAGAATATAATGACCATACTTTTTTATAGTCAGCGTTTTTGTCATTAAGCATCTTCATTAACGCTTCATAATTAAAGATTTCTTTAGCAATATCCGACGAAAACATTTCTTTAATATGATTATAATAATTTTCTTCCTTAATCCATTCACGAAGTGGTACAGGAAAGCCTAATTTCTTTTTCTTAAATGATTCGTTAGGAATGATGGTTTGAGCAGCTGCTCGCCAATATATTTTACTTTCTGTTTTACTAACTTTACCTTCAAAAGGAATTTTCCTAGCAATATCAAAGATATCAATATTTGCAATTGGTACTCTTGTATCTAATGAAAATGCTGCTGATAAGCGGTCTACATTAACCATAAAGTTTTTACTTAAATGAAATTTAACATCAAAGCCTAACATTTTATTTAAATCATTTTGGCCTTTAAATTCATCAAAAGCATCTTTAGTTATTAAACTGATTGGGGCTATTTTTTGATTATTTAAATATCTTTTTAATTCTTTTTCTCTAAAAATCCAATTTAATCCCGTGTACCATTCTTCTAATTTCTGACCTCTTCTAATTAAAAACTCTGAGCCTTTAAATTCAGGAAGCTTACTAACTAATTTTGAAACAGCTCTTCTCATAAAGAATGGTATCTTAGCATAAGCCGGAAATTTAAATGAGTCTTGATAGACACCATAACCAGCAAAAAACTCATCTGCTCCTTCACCACAAGTAACAACATCACAATATTGACTAGCGGCTTCAGTTCCAAAGTAAAATGCTACTGCTCCTGGGTCAGCCATTGGTTCTTCTAAATGATACATAACCTTTGGTACAATCTCTAAGAATTCATCTTTATTAATAATTCGACTCTTATTTTCAATTCCAAGCTGTTCAGATAATTCTTTAGCATTAGTAATTTCACTATATCTTTGTTCAGCATAACCAACTGTAAAAGTCTTTTTTGGCTTTGCTAAGCACACTAAGTAAGATGAATCAACACCACTTGAAAGAAATGATCCGACTTTTTTTTCACCTTTTAAAGAAGTCTGAACACTTTTAGCAGTTGCATCTGCTAATAACTTAACAAATTTTTCTTTTTCATAATTTACTTCTTCATATTGTATTTCAAAATATTTTTTTGTTTCGAATTCACCATTTTGATAAATAAAATAATGTCCCGGTTTTAGAGTAAAAACATCTTTGAAAAAAGTCTCTTCTAATGGATTAAAATTAAATACTAAATAAGGCGCTATGGCATCTTTGTTTAATTCTTTTTTTAAATTAGGATAAGCTAAAATGGCTTTAATTTCTGAGGCAAAAATGAAATCATTCTTTTTAGAGTAAAAAAGTGGTTTAATTCCAAAATAGTCTCTTGCACCATATAATATTTCTTTTTCTTTATCCCAAATAACAAAGGCAAAGTCCCCTTTTAAATATTTTGGTGCTTCACTACCCCATTTTTTATATGATGCTAAAATTAGTTCTGCATCAGTTACTTTTTTTAATTTTAGTTTTTTAATTAATTCTTCTTTATTAAAGATATTGCCATCTAAAACTATTGCTAAATTATCTTGATAAGTAACATTTTCTTTGTTTTTTAATAAACACTGTCCTAATCCAACCTGATTATCATCATAAAAGCTTTGATGTTTTGTCCCACGATAAATGATTTTCTCAATCATTTTCTGCGTGATTTCTTTTTTGTTTTTTTGATTATTTATAAATCCAACTATTCCGCTCATAAGCTCACCTACAAAATATATTTTACCAAATGCTGAATATATTATCCATCATTATGTAAAGTATAAACCAAATAAAAACTCCTTTCTAGGAGTCTTTTTTATTCTTCATATAAAACAAAATTAAAGTTTGGTCTTTCAGGTCTTGCTCCCATTGTACCATCATTTGATGGGGTAGCATCAACCAAGATTGCTGCTATTTGTTCTAAGGCTGCTGGTGTTAAACTACTTTCATAGAATACTTGAGCTTCAAAAATTCTACTACGACTTGCTGAGGTTGCAGTTATTGTTGCATGTTCACCATCAACTGATAACTCGATTACCATAAATTCTTGACCAGCAATATTTCTATTTTCACTTAAATCAACAGTGAAACCCATTTGTCTAAATGTTTGAGCTGTTGCCATTCTATCAACTTGGGAAAAAGCGATATCATGAACAAAAATTCTTGATTCCCAACCTGCTCTTTGATCATAAATTACTAAGATTCCACCAGGAACTTCTGCATTTGGCATAAATTCAGTTCCAAGATGAGTTGGAATATTTAAAGTAAAACCGTTAAAGCTTGTTGCTGAGGTTGCAACAGGTGTTGCTCCGCCACTGTTTGATCCAGTTTCATTATTTGAATTACCACCAGCCATAGCTCTTCCAACAAAGAAGAAACTAATTGCGACAATTACTACAACAGCCGCACTAATTCCAGCTTTTAAAAGATTATTATTTTTAGCTGGATTATTAAAAACCGGCTGTTGGTTAATTGGTGCTGTAGCCATTGGTTCTGATGTACTTGATGCTATTTCAGTTAGAGGTGCACTTTCAGCTGCTTGAATAACTGGAGCTACCACTTCTGGCATCGCCACCGGCTCAGGTGTAGTCATTGGTACTTCTGGAGCCAAACTCATTAAATCTGGAGCACTAGGTATTTCAACAGGCGCTAAATCTGTTGTAATAACCGGTTCACTAGCCATTGGAGTCGGTACTATTAATGGTTCTTGAGTAATAGGTGTAGCCACTTCTGGCATTATTACTGGATCCGGAGTTACCATTGGTGTTTCGGGTTCTATACTCATTAAATCTGGGGCCTGAACTACAGGTGGTTCTTCACTAGGAAAAGCACTTGTCATAATTGGTTCATTAACTATTGGTGCTTCCATTATAACTGGTTGTTCTGTTGGTGTTGGTGGAGTTACTGCCGAAGTTGCTAAACCACACCTTCCACAAAATGTTCCACCTTCCATTAATTGATTTCCACATTGTTTACAAAACATATCGTTCACTCCCTTTAATTAAATGTTTCATTAGTAATTGTAAAATTTAATACTTCGTTTAACATATCATTTGTAATGCTACTACCTTGACGATCTAATATGACCACAAAGTATCCATGCTCCAATTCAAGATATAATATTGTCTCATAGAATCTTTTTGATTCACCATCAATATTTCTATTAAAAACAGATGTAAATCTTTGATATTCTATTCCGTTATGAATAAAGCTTCCTGTAGCTTGTAAATTTGCTTCTCTATCTCCTCTAACAAGATCAAGAACTCTACGAATGTCTTCTGCATTACTTGGAACAATACTTGGTGTTCTAAGTTCGTAACTTAAATTATACTCACACACTGATGTCAAGCTTCGTTCGCAATTTAAACCAAATCTTCTTGTCTCATAAACGTTAAAGGTATGATCACGTTCTTGCCAAGCCTCGTTTAAGCGTAAGTTAACTTGATAATATTCTCGTTCCATACCAAACATTGATTTCATTTCATTAATTAAAATGCCATCTTGAATATCTCGTGATATATAGGATGCTATATTGTCTATTGACACTATCCCTATATTATTTATTATATCATTAGATAAAGGTATATTGGTAGCATTTATTTCAATTGAGAAAAAACGCCTGTGATTTAGAGGGAAAACCATGTAAACTACTTCGTGATTATCTGTCCCCTCCGTAAAAGATCTTTCTCTAGTAAAACTAATACGGTGGATATAACCACCTTCAAAATTAGTGTTTCTTGAAGATTCTAGTTGAACATTTTGATTGTTTTCTTGATTTAATAGTCTTTGATATTCTGATTGAAGAGTACCAAATCCTTCCATATGAGTCCATTCAAAAAGATTATGTTTAATATTAGCAACAATTCTAATCTCATGGAATGATTCGCTACGAAAGCTAAATTGTTTAAGATTATTATTAAAGTTTGATAATAAAAACTTTTCTGGTAAGGTATATCTTACTTTAAAGAGATTACTAGCTAAAAGATATTCTCTAGTGTTTGTAACAGCTAATTCTCCTTGCCAAACAATATTCACTAATTCTAGTTCATCAATCTCTGCTTCTAAAGCAAAAGATGGTCTATTTAATTCAAAATTAGCTATGATATGTCCAACACTATTAAGTAAAATATCAAAAACTTGATCTTCGGCAATATAAGTAAAAATTATTAAACGATCAGATGCTTTAGTTACTGTCACCATTGCCTGGTTTCCATCTTCTTCGTATAAGAACTGGTAACCAATTAAATTACTTCTTGTGACATTGGTTCTTTGTCTAGCAATTTGCGAAAAATTATAGTTTTGATTATTAATTGTAAACTCAATTTCACCAATTAATTGACTGATGTTAAAGTATCTTTGCTCTTCTTCTAAAGTCATAATCGATATTTCTAAAGTACTATTCTCATTCCTTAGTAAAATAAAATCATTTTCAGATACTTCTCTTCTCCAGGTCGAGTCATACTGCATACTGAAAATGTCATTTTGAAAAGTTTTTATTTCAATGTTTCTGCCAACTGATAAATAAATCAAAATGCCTAATAGAAGAATTGATAACACTGCACAGCTTAAGATAAATTTTTTCATGTTATTATTTATTATTGTTTTCATAATCTCACCATCACAATTATGATGTAATCAAATTTATTCATAATAACCACTTGGTATCTTCTATTTTGAAAGATTCTTCGATCAGTTGTATTAAGAATTTCTTCAAAACCATCATTTCTTAATTCATTAATAAAAGGTGAAATCATTTGCCAATTGTTAATAAAGCTATTAACATTATTTTCATATCTTAAACTTAATACACCTCTTCGATAATTGGCTTTTGTTATTGGTAAAGGTATCGTTTCTTCAATGTTACCGATTCTTGCAAAACGGTTCCAGGTTCTTCGACCAACATTATTAGTAATGACCTCTGCATTATCTTGCATTAAGAAATATTGTTCTTTTAAATCTTCAAATGAAACCACATCAATTTGATTAGTATTACGAATATTTTCTTGAATAGAGATTAAAACATCAGTATGGCTTGCATAAGAAATCGATGTGTTAATTGATCTACTATTTGTAATACCGATTACTTCTCCATTTGAATTAAATAATGGGCTACCTAAACTAGAACGATTAGCTGGTAACAAGTTTTGTAATTCACCATCATTTGCCATAACAATCCCAGCTTGTAGAACAAGCCCATGTCCACTTTGAGTATTAATGTTAATTAAAGGATCTTCTGTAACCATATTTGTTGAACTTCCTAGAGTTACACCATTTCTGCCAGTATCGTCAATTTTAATTAAAGCGATATCAGAAACAATATCAATATTAATAATACCAATTAATTCAAAAGCATTTCCTTCACGATCTCTAACTGTAATAAATGAAGCATTAGCTAAAGCATATTCTAAATATGCCCAAGAAGTAACTAAGACATTATTTGTCAATAAAAAACCGGTCCCAATATCAATAACACCTCGGTTATAGACGCTATTTAAAATCATGATGTTTTCTATATTATGCTCATAAATTCTTGTAAGATGGTCTTCGCTTAAAGCATTTAGTCTTGAAAAGTCAAATAGTGAAGCTAGTTGATTATCATCGTTAGTTCTTATTCCTCTAACACCTTGATTTTCACTTGCTTCTGCATCAGCAAAAAATTCATCTAAAGCATCTCCTAATTCACCAGTTGTAAAAAATAGTTGATATTCTTCGACATCAGCATTCCATTTAAACCAGTAAAAAATTGTTAAGTCAGAGAATTGCCAAACAAATTCCATTGGTCTTTCTGGGTTAGCAATACGGTATCTAACTCTTGGTACAGAGATTGATGCAATAAAACCGTCTGGCTGGTCAAGAACTCTGATGTGTCCAAAATAATCCCAGGTAATTTCAAAGTCAGCAAATACATTAAAAACACCTCTAATAAATCCTGCAACACTACTATCGCGCCATTCTTGGCTATTTTGATCATACTCTCCCTCTTCATTTAAAGGAATAACCGGATCATATCTTAAAGATTCAAACTCAGTTCGCCTGATAAAGAATTCCATTGAACTCTCTTCCCCTCGATCAGGAGAACCTAATAAAAGGTAAGTTGTTCTTTTTATTAAAAGTTCTATTTCCGGATCTATTTCATTAACTACTCTTTCAGTGTTAATTGCAAATTGAGCATTCAAAGATTGATTTAATTGAACATTTCGACTATCAGTATTAAATAGACCTTCTAATTCAATGTTAAAACTACTTGGACTAGCATGGCTAGAGATAAGAAAAGAACCTAAGACAATCAATAAAATTGTTGATAAGATGATTTTATTTTTCATTTTAGCCTCCCAATCTTTGTTTTAATACAGCCATTATTTCACGGCTCGCGGCTGCCGCATTTTCACCATTCATATAATAATCAGTAAATGCCTCAGCAATCGTTTCTTCATAAACATAATTTCCTGCATTATCACGGTGCAATGCATATCTTGAAATACTTCCTCTAAATTCCGTAAAGGTCATACTTGTTCCCGTTCTGTTTCGATAGTTTTGAAAGGCTTCATAAGCCATACTTCGACTATGCTCACTAGCACTCCAACTTTGAGCCATACGGTTAAAAGCTAAAACATTACTTGAATCAATAATTAAGACTGATGGTTTATTAAAATATACTAAGGTCGCAATAAAAGAAATTAAGTGTCCATATTCATGGAAGACTACTGAATAACCAGTTCCATTAGGTGGTGAAAATCCAGTTTCAGATGCTCTTCTAGTTTCATTTTCTAATCTTGGTAAGTTTAAGTAAAACTGTGTATTAAGACCTATTTTGGTTTTCATAACAACTGGAAAATCATCATTAACATTAGTAATAAAAGGAAACGCTGGATGAAACCATGCTATTGCCCCGACATTTCTTGGAGTGTTATCCAAAGTAAGATTAGTTAAGAATCCTCTAGCCATTGGAAAATCATTCCAAACAATACCCGTAACTCTCTCTACTTGTAAAGCAAAATCAATATCCATTTCACATAAATTAACTGCTTCAATACCAAAGTTTCGGATAATTCTATTTTCAATTTCTAGAATTCCTGGAGGACATAAATGTTTTTGGTTAGTTGAGTCTTCTGAAATTAATCGACGAGCTTCTAGGGGATTACTAACAAAAATTCCACTATGAGTTCGATTATTAACAATTACTGTTTCATGTGGACCTCTTGGCGGTATTGGTTCTTGGATAGCTACATCATTTTCAGTAGTTGGTTCACTTGTATCAATAAAAACTGGTGTTCCTGCTGATTGACCAGCAATTAGAATCACTAAAATAACTAAGAGTAAACCAAAACCTCCTCCGATTAAATACATTTTAAAATCATTTTTAGTAGATAAGTTATTATTCCCATTTAATGGTTGATTATAGGTAGAAATTTCATTATTTACAACTGAATTATTAAAATCCACTACTGTTTGAGGTGGTTGATTTGAGACAGTTATTGGTCCATTACTTAAAATAACTACTGGCTGTCCACAATGAACACAAAAGGATGCATCTTTACTATTTGGTTTTCCACACTTTTCACAAAACATATTACTAACCTACCTTATTATTATCTATAATAAAAATAACAAAAAAGCCACAAAAAAACAAGCTATTCTTAGCTTGCTCCTTCAATAACACCATAATACTCTAGGAATTCTAGAACCATTTCTCTCGGTCTATTTCCACTTAATCTAGCAATCTCTTCGTTACCGTTTAAAATTACTAGTGTTGGGGTTCCTAAAGAGCCTACTATCTCACTTAACTCTCTTCGATCACTTGCTGTCCAATTGTTTAAATTCGTATAATAAATATTTATTTCGAAATCTTCAACAATCGCTTCAATTGTTGGATAAAACCTAACACAATGTGGGCAAGTATCACTTCCTAAATAAATTACAACTATCTCATCACGATCTACTAGTTGTCTAAACAACCTTAGATTTGTATTAATAATCTGACCGGTCTCCCCGTTTGTTAGGTTCGTATCATCATCATTATCATTATTACATCCAACTAATAAAAAAGCTGCACCTATTATCACTAAAAATTTAAAAATATTTTTCAATTAAAACACTTCCTTCAATATAAATTATACTCTTATTATAGGTTAACGTCAACATTATTAATATCAATTTTTTCACCTTTTTCACAGTGTTTAAAAAAATCGATTACTGATATCCCATACTTTGGTTTAGTGTATTCATAAAGCATTAATTGCTCTTTTTGATAACAGTTATTCAGCTCAGTTTCGATAAATTTATCTCTAACATCACAAAGTAATTCTTTGATGGTCTGATGCTTATATATTCCTCGATATTTCTCCCAGGAATGCTCAAACCAGTAATATGACCCTCCTTTTTCATAAATTAGAAAAGTATGAGTTAGACATCGGTCATTATTGTAGTGACAAATAAAATAAGTTTTTATTTTTAAATTAGTTTGATTAAAATAATATCTTTCTAATTCAACTTGATCCCAGCAAACTCCTATTTTATTTTTAATAATTTCTTTCGGACTTTGCAATATATAATTATCTGCAAATAATTCATTAACAATATGATTTTTATGATTAAATTTATCTAACCACCCATACTGAACGCCTTTCATAGAGTTCATAATTTCATATTCATTCATTTTATCACCCATTATAATTATATCTTAAATAAAAAAATTAGTCTTTAATTAAACTAATTTGTTAGGCTTTCTTTTAATCGTTAGCAGCTTTTGAATATCATTAACTAAGGATAAATCTTCTAATTCAAACATTACCCATTTACCATCATGGTAAATATCCTCTTTATCATATATTTTATACGCTTTAGTTGATAATTCATTTTTTAAAGATTCAACTTTAGTTCTTTCTTCTTTGCCAAAGATTATTAATAAACCCAATCTATTTTCACCAAAATAAAATCCACAAAAAGTCTTACTACCTTTAGTAAATTTAATCTCATAATTTGCTGGCCATTGCTTATTAACATATTTCAGTTCTTTAAATTTAGATTCTACCTCATATGTATCTTTAATATGATTATATAATGTATTAAAAATTGATAATTTCTCAATACCTATCAATGATTCTAATTCTTTTTTCGCATTCTGGTCTAACATTTTATATTTTGCTTTCTACGTTTTCTTCTTGTTTTATATAAATTAATGGGGCCATATAATTACAATGCGGACAAACTTGTTGATGTTGCATTAATTTTTCATTATCTTCTTTTTTACCTAAAGAAAAATTAACACTATAAACTAGCATTTGTTCACTATCTTTTCCACATTTAGCACAGGTTACAACTTTATTAATTACTTTTGTCATTTGTTTTTACCTCCTAATTATAATAAATACACAGTTTACTTCTTGTTGATAAAGTAATTATACACCATAATATCAATTTGTTTCTATTATATTATCTACATATAAAAGTGCGGTCGGATCATTTTCAGCAATTAGTACAGTATTATTATTTTTAACTAATTCATCAAATGAATCCATTATTCTACATATATTTTCTTCCCCTAACCCTCTAACAGGATTATCGAAGATATAAATACATCTATCTCCTAATTTTTTACAAAGCATTCTAGCAAGTTTTATTCTTTGACATTCTCCGCCAGATAACGTATATGAGGCTTGAGTTAGTTTTAAATAACCTAATCCAATATTAGATAAATATTGGAGTCTTTTTGTAATTAAATAATTATCCCTATGAATGATTAAAGCTTCCTCTACAGTAATATTTGGATTTTTATTTTTAAAAAACTTACTTACTCCATAATATGTTGCAACTGTTGACTTAGAATTTTTAGTAACTGGTGATGCATCAATAATGTATGGTCTTCTTATATAGCTTTTATTTTTTACCTCTAATAAGTTTTTTCTTCTTTCACTAGCACCTACTGATTTATCAAAAGCCATGAAAACAGCTTTTAAATAATCACTTTTACCACTTCCACATTTTCCAGATATTGAGGTTAGATTATTTACTATTAATTCAACATTATAATTTTTCTTATTACCAAATTCACTATATGAAGCACTAATCTTTTTATTCGATCTATTCTTGATTCTACTTACTTTAATTTCTGGTAATTTTTCTATATAATCTTTAGCATTTAAAAACGTTGTTACATTACCACCATTTGTTCCAGATGCTGGGCCAAATAATAAAATGGTATCTGCATAATCCAATATTTCTCTTCTATGCTCAACTACGAGGACGGCATTTGCCTTTGCTAATGTTTTAATGACTTTAGAATATTTTATTGCTTCTTTTTTAGTCGTTCCGGCCAAAGGTTCATCAATTACGATAAGTGAATTTTCAACAAGAAGTAATTTTTCTATCTCCTTTAATTTTTCACTAGTGCTAAATATTCTTTGAGAAATTGAAACAACTTTCGAAGGATAATTATCGAGTATACAATCTTTTTTATTAATCAAAGTATTAAAAGCAAAAGAACTCTTTCCACTACCAGAAGGTCCAGTACAAACCGTCAACTTACCAAATTCAATATCTATATTTATATTTTTCAAATTATTTACATGGGCATTTTTAATACTAATTTTATTCATTAGAGTGTAATTCCCTTCAATTACATTATATATTATTTTTCGTAAAAAGAAAACGAACTCCTAGGAGTTCGAACCATGTCAATGATCGAAGTGTTCTTACAGGAACATTTTGGAAATATTGATAAAATCTAATACTAACACCTATATAAATTGTAATTTATCTTTTAGTTTTCTACTATTAGTTTTCTCTTTTTCGCTATCAAAATCGGAGCAATTAAGCATACTATAACAATAATACTCCACAAATTTCCGGTTCTTATATCAAACGCATATAAAAATTCTCTTATCGGTACGCCCTCTATAAAAAACATCAGCATATCAAATATGTTTGTCAATATAAACCATAGCACTCCAATTAAAATATACTCTGTTTTTTTGCCCTTACCTAGTTTTGGAAGCAAAAAATACGTTATTAAAAGAATTACAGCAATCAAAATAATTCCACTTAATGGTTCTGCAATACTTTCTCCTAATAGCGGTGCTGTTACTCCTTCTCTTAAGCCTCCATTCAAGATTGCAAACGGAATAATCAATGCCCAAATTAAAATAGATTTTAAAATTCTCATAAATTTCTTCCCTTCTCTAAATTACTATTTGTAATATATATTAAGTCTATCATAGATACAATATTAAATAAAAAACTTACAGGTTCAGTTCCTGTAAGATTATTTCTAATGGTCGAGAAGACAGGATTTGAACCTGCGACCCCCTGGTCCCAAACCAGGTGCTCTACCAAGCTGAGCCACTTCTCGAAATGTTAGCATTATTTCCTGCTCACGTACTACATTGTACTATAAAATGTGCTAAAAGTACACTACTTTTATATTATATATGTATAGATTGTATTAGAATGCCATCAAACACCGTATTTTTATAGAATAAAACTGTTTAATAAGGTAAAAACCATTGACATTCTGGCTGATTTTTAATAAAATGAAGTAGTCGAAAGATTTATCGGCAAAGTTATATTAGTCGGTCCGTTAGTCTAGTGGCCTAGGACGTCTGCCTGTCACGCAGAAGATCAGGGGTTCAAATCCCCTACGGACCGCCATTTTTTTTGGCACCATAGCTCAGTCGGTAGAGCAGAGGACTGAAAATCCTTGTGTCGGCAGTTCAATTCTGTCTGGTGCCACCATAAAGTAATAATCTAACAGCAATGTTAGTTTTTTTATTAAATAATTGGTTCAATACCAGTTGCTTCATCATCTTCTGGAAATTTAATCGCGATATAGAGAAAAATTGTTGCTGGAATTATCGCTACTATCCAGGCAATTATTTTTAAAATACTTGCAGTTAAATCTAATCCTTTAATCTCGCTAAGTAAATATTCTTCATAAGCTATATATAAACTAATAAAGATAACTATTAGCGCTACAATATCAATACCAATATCCATTTTACGAGATGTTTCTTCGTTTATATTAGATTTTTTACCTAGGATTTTTTCAATCGCTTTTTTATTAAAGTATATACCAGCTAAAAAAATGATAATGGCGATTATCAATAAGACATTCTTTACTTCAATGATCTGAATTGCTTTTTTGTTTATATAATCATCCGAATTATCTTTCATGTTTAATTCTATGATGTAATAAAAAAATCATTTATGCAAATAAATGATCTAAGTATTTTATATTATAAGGACATATTAACATACATAAATCCCCTTCTTGAAAAAAAGACTGATTATAATTATTAATACTTCTTTTTTGAAAAGGGTCTGTATCTGATGCTAAATGAAAGTTAACACTTTTATCTTTAAACTGTAATTCAACTTCAATTAAGTTTTTTTTATTATAAGTAGTTTTTAAAATGTTCATATCACTTGATTCATTAGCATTTTGGTTGATTTTTAAACTAAAGAAATTAGCATATAGTTTATTAAAATCTAATTTTTCATATGGAATCTCATTTGCTTCTTCATCGATATTAGCAACATATAAGTTAGAAAACATTGATTTTTCAACAAAAATATTTTCGCCATCTTCAAATAATAAGTTTATACCTAGTAGCCCCTGTTTCATACCCTCACCTATTATAAGTATATCACAAATTTTATTTTTTTGTAAAACAATAATTAGGGCTTTAAATTTAAAGATTTTATGGTATAATGTACTAGTATTTATTTGCACCCGTAGCTCAATTGGATAGAGCGCTAGACTACGGATCTAGAGGTTGGGGGTTCGACTCCCTCCGGGTGTACCATGAAAAATAAGAAGGCTTAATAGCCTTTTTTATTATGCTATTTTATGTTACTATAATTAACATTATTAAAGGAGGTTTTATATATGCTAGTAGAGGCTTATCATAATATGCAAAAAGAAATTTATAATGGTCCTTCTTTAAATAAATACTTTCAAACAAAAACTTTACAAAGATTAAAAGGAATTGGACTTTTCTGTGGAATGGATTATGTAGGAATTAAATCTATGCAGCCTAGAGAATTCTACTCAAGATATGAACACTCAGTAAATATTGCTCACACAGCAGGACCTCTTTCTGGTGAAAATCTAACCGAAATTCTAGCTGGTCTTTTTCATGATGTTGGTTCTTTATCTTTTGCTCACGTTAATTCTTTTAAAAAAGGTGAAGGCTTAACTCAAGAAAATGATGAATTAAATGTTAAATCAGTCATTTTAAAAGACGAAGAGTTATTAACTTATCTACACGAAGATGGCATCAATCTTGATGATGTTTGTGATGCTTCTAAATATCCTTTATTAGATAAAGAAATTCCAGCTCTTTGTTTAGACCGTGCTGATGGTATTCTAGCAACTTGTTTATTCTGGGCTAGCACGCACAGTATTGAAGAAATTCACGAGTTATATTACATGTTATCTTATTTGGAAAAATTACATTATGGTGGCTATGATATGCACTGTGATAGATTAGTAAATGAGAAGTCTGAAATCATTTTCAATGGTGAATTAATTATTGATGAGAACTTTCCTAATGTAGCTGATTATGAAGATTTCTTTAAAGCAATTAATGTTTATAGTTCAATCCTACTAACTAAAGAAAATCGTTATTTAATGGAAGTTTTTGGACTAGTATTAAAATTTTATGAAGATATGAATATTATAACTGAAGCTGATTTATTCAATTTTAGTGAACAAGAAATTATTGATCGAATCTTTGACAGTAGATATGCTCAAGTATGGAAGGACTTTGTTCATATAACAGAAGTTGACTATGCCAGAAGTGATGATAATTTAATTATTTATTCTAAACCAAAAATAAGACAAGCTAATCCTCTTGTTTGGGGACACATGGAAGTAACTGAAATTAATATGATTTCAGGAGATTTCTACCGTGAATTAAACCCTTTAGAAGAAGCTATTTCGTTAGTTGATAAGCCCTTAGTTAGTAATTTATCCAAAGAAACATCAATGATATTAAAAAAATATAAAAAAAGATAATAATGAAATTATCTTTTTATTTTAATAGCTTTCATAAATAACTGTTTCTTCAAGTGGCTTTCTAAGCTTATCATGTCTATTTGATGAAGCAGCCTCTTTATCACCATAACCTAAAGCTAAGATATTAATTGGCTCTAAGTTTTTAGGTATTTTAAACTCATTTTTAATAATCTCTGGATCAAACCAACATACCCAAAGAGAATCTAATCCTAACTCAGTTGCTTGAAGCATCATGTGGTCAGTAACAATACTTACATCAATATCTAAAATACTTTTTTGATTATAAGGACTTACCCATACTTCTTCTTTATTACCACAAACAATAATTGCTAAAGGAGCATTATATATTCGGCAAGCTTTACCAATCTTTTCTAAGCCTTCTTCTGTTTGAACAACAATCAATCTTTGGGGTTGTTTATTAACTCCTGAAGGAGCAACTCTTCCGGATTCTAATACTAAATCTAACTTTTCTTTTTCTACCTTTTTTTCACTATAACTGCGACACGAATAACGCTTTTTTGCTAGTTCAAGAAAATTCATTTTAAACCTCCCCTTTAGTTAATTCAATAATTTTATCTAAAACTTGTTGGTATTTACCCAGTGCAGTCTCATGCTTATTAACTAAGAACTCACTAAAATCAACATCTCGCTTTTCTAAAGTATTATTTTCTCCTTTAGTTATTACTTCAGCAGAAATCTTACCATTTCCTTTTTCGAAAAGCTCCAAAGCTTCTTTAGCACTTACCTTAACAACCCCATCTAACTCTTCATCAAAGTTAAATTTCGTATAATCGGCATCATCATATCGATAAGCATATACATTAGCAAAAGCACGATCACGAAAAACACTACCATCAGCTTTTTCTTTATCCATTTTCCAGATAACTACATCGACTAACTGAGCCTGTTCATAATCTATTTCAACACCAATTTCCTCTTTGATTTCTCTACCAAACGCTTCTTTAATCGTTTCACCAGCTAAAACATGCCCAGATGCAGTTGTATAAAAAGTCTTTTCATCTGATCTAATTTGAAAATAGATATTTCCTTTACTATCATAAAGCCAGCAATGGACGGTTTTATGCCAAAGTGCTTCGGCATGAACTTTATCTCTTGTCTCTTTCCCCAAATAATTTTGGTCCTCATCATAAATATCTAAATATTCCATATCTATCATCTCCTTAATCTATCTCTAAGTGTATTTTACCATCTACAGATAATAATGTATAATAAAAATTAGATAGGAAATGGTTTAAATTATGAAAAGATTATTCTTAGTAAGTTCTTTAGGAACAAATATAAAAATTGATGGGAAAAGAGTTCCCTGTGAAATGGATAACAGTAATGGAATGGTTGATATCTTAAAGAGCTTATTAACAACCCAAAACAGATTAATTTTGATATCTAGTAATCCAGTTAGTTATGAAATCAATGATGAAGTACAAAAGATAACAACTGAATCTTTTAAGATGAGCGGGTTTAATTTCAAAGAAGTCATTATAATTGATCAAAGAAATGCTTTTAATATGAATGATTTTATTAAAGATGCTAACCTCATTTTCTTATGTGGTGGGCATGTCCCAACTCAAAATACTTGGTTTAAAGAAATCAAACTAAGAGAGACTCTTCAAGATTATCAAGGAATTATTATTGGGGGAAGTGCTGGAGCAATGAACTGTGCCACGGATGTCTATTCCTGTCCTGAATTAGAAGGTGAAGCTTTAGATTCTAATTTTAAGAGATGGATTAAAGGCTTAGATTTAACTCATATTAATGTTTTCCCTCATTATAATGAATTAGCTGATGAAATCCTAGATGGTTTAAAATATATTGACGATATTGTTTTAAAGGATAGTTTTAAAAATCCTATCTATACTTTAAATGACGGTTCATTTATTGAAGTTAATAATTCTGATATTACTATCTATGGTGAATGTTCAAAAATTCATAATGGTAAAATTACTAAAATATGTGACAATCACGAGTCAATTAAGATTTGACAGAACTTTATATTTATAGTATGATTTATGAAATATTTTTATAAATGCAATGAAAAGAAATAGTAAATATTTATAAATTGTTAAAGAGAGTCTTGGTTGGTGAAAAAAGACACAAGGTTAAATATTGAATTCCTCTTTGAGCAGTATACTGAAATTAATAAGTAGGTATTTTCTGGGTTCACCCATTATCGTGATAGAGCAAGACTTAATCTTAAGTGTGCTTGATGAGACTAATGTTGTAAGGTATTAGTAAATTTAGGTGGTAACACGGTTATAACTCCCGTCCTTTGTTGTTTTAAAGGCAGGAGTTTTTTATTTTTAGAGAAAAGAGAATATATTGTATGAAAAAGATTTTAATTACAAATAATTTTATATTTAACAACCAAGGATTTTTTTACTTTGGTTTCTTTTTTATCCATTTCTTTTTAGAGTTTTTAAACAAACGGTTTAGTAGCATATTTATATTATGTTTACAAAAAAAGACTCTAATTATAGAGTCTTTTTATTTTATTATTAAAGGAGATAGAAAATATGGCAATATATTATTATTGTAGTAGAATTATGCCTAACACTAAATGTTGGGATGGTTTAAAAAAATTATTAAATAATGACCTTGAAGGTAAAAGAAGAAAAATAACTTTTATTTCAGGATCTATTGGAGACAAATCAAAATCAAAAAGTTACCGAAATGGTGCTAGTAAAAACTTAGCCGAATTAGGTATTGATATCAAAGATTTTACTTTACTATATAAAAATTATAAAGAAGTCAATCAAAAAGGCGAAGTCAATTATAGTTCAGATGATATGGCTGAACAAATATATGAATCAGACATTGTTTATTTATTAGGCGGTGATCCTCACGATCAAACCAGTTATCTTAAAGATAATAATCTAGATATCGTTCTTAGCTCTTTTAAAGGAATTATTATTGGTGCTAGCAGTGGTTCAATGACAATGTCTAAAAATGTGATTGTTCCACCTTGTGGAGATAAATATCCTACCCAAGATATAAGAGATGGAATTGGCTTAACTGAATTATCAATATTCCCTCATTTAGATTATCATTTAAATCAGGAAAGTATTACTACCAAAGATGGACTAATTACGCTATCTGATTTATTAAAAATTAGTAAACAAATTGATATTTTAGGTTTAACAAATGAATCAATTATCAGATATTCTAATAACGAAATATATCTTATGGGTGAAACTCCCTTTTTATTATCAAATGGAGAGATTAATGAAACCAATTTAGTAAAGGAAAAAATTGATAATACAAATGTTAAAAAGTTAGTCCTAGCAAAAAAATAACTAATCATATAATTAGTTATTTTTAACAATTATCTCTTCGTTAATAGGTATCAATTGAGCATTTTCATTTTTATATTTAGTGTTGAGCACACATCCTCCAATTATGAAGCATAATAGTATCGTAGCTAAAACTTTAGTTATTTTCATCTACTATCCCCTCACTTATATTTTGGATTTTTATTTTCTAACAATACAAAATAGTAATCATTAACTTGATTCCAGTCAAACAAATATTGCTTTTCCAAATTTATGTTAACTGATTTTCCACCTATAGGGGTCGAGTAGTAACCAATCTTAGTTAAACTTCCGCAAGATGTGTCATATATCCAACATTTACCTTGCTTTTTTTCTGGGTGAACAATTTTTTTGAAGTCTGTCATTACTAATCCAATTCCATAATCTGCTTTTTTTTCTCTGTAATAATTTTCCAAGTAATTTAAATCTTGATATACATCTTTCATGAATATGTCCGAAGCTCCACGATTCCCACCAGAAGATGCAAGTTTTTTGTAACATTTTAGTTCTATTGCAATTTTATATTCGCTTTCGTTTTCTCGGGCTGTCACTATTACATCGGCTTCTCTGTAATTTGACCCATCAAAGACCGTTGTTTCAAGTTCAATAACAACCTTTTCACTTTTTTTGAATATAACCAGTGGAAGCATTTGTTGTAATATATATGCGAATTGCAATTGCATTGAGGCCTCTTTATTGATGATAATTAAGCCTTTCCCAACCTTATTAGAGAAAATGTGCCAGGATTCTTTTATTGCATTCAGAACTCGCTTGTTAAAATTTTGCACGGATAAATTACTTTTCATATAAAACACGACCTATCTACTAAATTATACATTATTATAATCAAAATAAAAACCGCTAAAAGCGGCTATATTTCTTGGTTGCGGGAGCAGGATTTGAACCTACGACCTTTGGGTTATGAGCCCAACGAGCTACCGGACTGCTCCATCTCGCGATAAAATTTTGGCGGAGAAAGAGGGATTCGAACCC
>Ga0123355_10001392_pt1 | contig 33744 bp, 22 predicted proteins | sample TergutEmb28metaG_3_FD_89872 | JGI IMG/M metagenome (GOLD analysis project Ga0123355, IMG submission 89872) | Embiratermes neotenicus P1 segment gut microbial communities from Petit-Saut dam, French Guiana - Emb289 P1 | ecosystem: Host-associated > Arthropoda: Insects > Digestive system > Gut ...
ACAGTATCGAAAACGCTCATCTACTCACTAGACTGCTTATACTGATGCATGTGAAATGCACTATGTCATAACTGTATATAAAACCCTCTTCCTGAAGCTTAAAGATGTAGACGACACCAAACATTCAAATTTAAAATATTAATTTAGGAAATGTTCATTTCTTGGTTTTTATTTTATAATTATATTAAAACGCACGGTGCAAAAACATAAAAAAACTGTAGATTTTGTGTCACTAGTGTCACGTTCATCTCGTAAATTCGCACGACCGTCATCTTGATAATATTGACGCCAGGTTATTGATACGTACAAGGATGGCATGATATTCGTTATCATGACAATTGGTCCGGGAGCTATTATGGGTGAAACAGATGTAGGTCACATAAATATTACTATAGGAAGTGTATCTTCCTATATGAGGAAAGGAGCTCAAATATCTGCAGAGGACACTATACGGGACACTGTTTTTAAGTAACCACATTTTCTGACGGCTTGTTAAACGTCGCATCATTCATGCCATCACTGAATCAAACGCGTGGCTGTAGGCTACATGTAATATTCGATCCACAAACAGACATGCCACAGTCAATATCTTTCCAGTATTGCAGGTCATTATTTATCGAGACTTTCCAGTGAAAATAAAATGTTTTCTCTTCAATCTTGGAAAAGATACTCCTGAATGTCTTTGTGACTACGTTCTCCTGCAGCCGTCCGCTTCCTATTGGTGTGAAAAAAATGTTACAGAATTCGTTATTTTAACAGACTTATGACTGAATGTGTTGTTCGTACATGTAAGATAGTTCGGAGGGCATTGCACCGCGAAAGGCCTAGTAAAAAAGTTTGGCTGGATAGAGGACAAGAGTCGAAATTCAATGACCCTCGAGTCTGTAGACTTCCAGAGGTCATCGGAAGGACACAGAACGGCAGAAGAAGACAAGATGTAGTGGAGAAGGGAAGTGCGTATGCAGTGCGTATGCTGTTGATAGAACAGGGGAGACACAGACAGGAGGGACATGTAGATGGAACGATACACCAAATTTCCATTCAATTGTCAGTGGTCCATTGATCCTACTGAAGGAAGAAAGCTGTTACAGATTCAGTGGTCCTTAAAATTTCCAAACAGTCTGTTAAGTTTTCTGACATACATAATGCAGTTGACTTTGATACACGAGTTCCGGGGTTCGAATTCCGGTAGGGACAAGAAGCCTTTATGTTCTCCAAAACATCCAGAAAGACTCTGGAGCACATCCAACCTCCTATGCAATGGGTACTAGGGTTCCTTCCCGGAGTAGAGCAGCCGGGGCGCGAAGTTAACTACTAACCTCCATCTCGTGTCAAGGTTAAGCAAAAGTGGAGTTACACCTCTGCTTCCCCTATTTGCCTTAATGGCGTGGAAAGTAAAAAATTCACATTTTCTTCATTTTTATACATGAGTTAACCAAAGATTGGGTCTTTCCTTCTTTCATTCTATTTTGCGATTTACAAAAGGATACCTAGAATGATCCTAATGATTGTGATACTGATGACAGTGCTGCCAACAACAACACAACAAGCTTCCTGTTTTACATACCATGTGGTTATGTAACTTACTAAGTTACTACTTAGAATAATGAAAATGCAGCAGAAAATACAAGTCTCCCATAATACAAGACATCAGTCTCAAGCCTTTGCCGAGCGTATAGTATACAGATCCATAACAATGATTCTCACCATAAGGATTCGCGCTCCTTTACCGACGTTTGTACAAAATACACATGAGACTAAATTTTGTCGGCATTAATTTTCTTGTCGTTCTTCCATTATGTAGAATTTAAACGAGGGGTTCCGGAAGGTACATCAACAGTTTCTGCTCATTTATACCAATCACAAGCCAACAATTTTCCTCTCACAATTCTGTCTTGCGATGTAGGGACAGGAGGGTAATTTCGCACATCTCTCACTGTATTGCGTGACACGAGGCTCTTCTTATTACTGGAAAAGACCTGGTCCGAATGCAATAATAAGCTAGACAGACATCAATTTTCATTCGTTACGTAGTTTATTTGATGGCCCTGGGGTCGATTCAGCCTCTAACAGAAATGAGTACCAGGAGTATTTCCTGGGGGTAAAGGCGGCCGGTGCGTAAGGCTGACAACCTACCACCATCCCGTGCCGTTGTCACGAACTCTGGGAACCTTAACTTCCTAGAACCAACTGGGCCCCTCCGGGCCTGTAACGGGACTGTTTTACCTTTACGTAGTTTATTTCACGATCCTGTCATTATCTCTCACACCTCACAGCGTCAAATGATGGGATGGAGGTGAAGAATGAATAGAACAGGGTGTGGTAAGAAGCTGTCGTGGTCTAGTCTGGGGTACCACTCCAGAGTTTGTCTGAAGGTACTGTGGGAAACATAGCCTTTCAAACCCCCCCCGGTCCGGATTTGAACCGCGTGTCACCAGAATACATGTCAGAATCGTTATCACTTAGCCAACATGCTCAGTGTTTTGAAATAATATTCTTCTTGATTTTTCTCCCCACTTGAGAAACGCGCGTAAGTTCGACACTTTGCTATATGTAAAAGCTGTACCTTCTTTATCAAAACTTCGCTTTCGTGGCCACAACGTTAGACATGGAACGGACACATTGCGGTCCACTGACAAATATTGCGTTACGCATAGACAGACACAGATATCTGCATACTTTAGCTCCCTAACACTGCACACAGCTGTACACAGCACCGTGTGGCCACTCCTTGGTTGACGGCGGAATGGCCAGGCAACATTACGTCTCTGCCAAAAACATTTACTATGAAGGAAGCACATGGTCTCGCAATGTGATACTGTGTCACATTATCAAACAGCTAGGCAAATCGATAAAGCAAGAGAGATCGCACACCAAACTTCACTTCGCTCCATTGTTTAAATGGAACTGAAGAGTCTGTGAGTTATGCGATGTTTTTGAAATGGAGAGAAAACTGTTGGAGCTGCGTGCGCTGAGCTTCCCCCTTTACCAGCTTGCCACTTCAACCCCACACCAACAGTGATCAAGTTTACTGCCGAGACGAATACGGCATCTCATCCAGAATCTATCATAAATACCGTAAACTCATGTAGTTACAACACAGCACGTCACGGCAGCACTTGCTTAGAATTGCTCCTATCGATAAGGGGTCGGCGGAAATTTCGAGCTTTTACCACAAGAGTGCAGTTGACTCGTCGGTCTTGTCGAGTGAGTGTGTGTAAGTTTCGGAAACGTAATTGTTATTGGTATTTCATCTGGTGTAATCGAATAGCGGCTCTTTCTGATTACATTGTAAAGTATTTATTTCAGTGTAAAAAACTGTTTTGTTGATTTTAGACTATTTATGAAAGACTTTTATATGTATTCTGTTGAGTACCTAGTGAAGTTTGATGTGGCGATCAAGCATTTAGAATGTGTACAAATTAACAACTTATTTTTGTGTTCTACAGGCAAAAAATGACAAAACCCAAAGGAGAGAAGAAAAACAAGTCAGCTATCAATGAAGTAGTTACACGTGAATATACCATAAACCTACACAAAAGACTGCATGGAGTCGGATTCAAAAAACGTGCACCGCGGGCAATTAAGGAAATACGTAAATTTGCAATGAAACAGATGGGTACACCCGATGTTCGAGTCGATACACGACTGAACAAACAAGTGTGGTCGAAGGGTATCAGGTATGTAATTAAGAGATATTTAGTGACGTTTGAAGTTGACACTTCAAAGAAACTACAATTCGTATTACTTAACCTCTACCCACGTGCATAGTACCACGTATGTAAGTTTTGGATTGGAATTTTGGGCTGTGATGTGAGACATTTGACATTGTAAATCAAAAGTGCCAGTTTTTTAAAAATCCAAAAAGAATTGAAAGAATGTGTTTTTGTAATATATGGTATAGGCCTGTGGTTGAATTTAGAAACCTTTCATTTCTAGAAATGTACCTTTTCGTGTGCGGGTTCGTCTGTCCCGGAGAAGGAATGACGATGAAGATTCACCAAACAAACTATATACCTTGGTCACCTTTGTTCCAGTCGCATCTTTTAAAGGATTACAGACAGAGAATGTTGATGCGAGCCAGGAATAAGTGTTGTGTAATTGATTTGCTGCAATAAAACTTTTGTCTTATTACACGCATCAAGCTACTATGTTGTTCCCATAAACTTAACCTTTCAACTGTTTTAGTGAAGTATTGCAACAGGAAAATAGTTGCACTTTTGCTGCAACATAGAGCATTTGAATCCTACCCTTGACTGGCCAGATGATTCCACCAGTCTTGTTTTTATTAACTGATACAAATGTAATATAAAGATGATGACATAATCATATATAATGACTTCTTTTGAGTTTGAGGTTTTCACATTTTAAATGATGTTATGCTGCTGTTTGGTACTGATGCAGCTTATTCTGCTTTGACGCTAGCAATCTTGAAGGGTTTCTTATGTTGTCTGTGTTCCATCCAGGATAATATACTACAGTGGGTGTCCTCATTTCATTACTTCACTGTTTCTAATAATTTTATTTTATAATTAACCCTGTAAGTTGCAGGATTTTCCATTGTCACAGTTTTAAAGTTGATTCTGGGATGTTATGTAGTGGAGTTAACAAAGCCCAATGTTGCAAAGGAACATGACACTTTTATCATCAACAGTAGGACTCAATGCTTGAAGATGAGGGCACTTTTTTCCTTTGAAACATTGGGCTCTGCCATCCCCACTATAGAGCATAAATCCCAAGTTACCAGTCTCATTAATCTTGTAAGTTGTTAACTTTCCCATCAGTTCATAGATGCACAATATGAACATCCGTACGTTCTAACAAGGACTTCTGAGCAAAATTCATGAGACCTACATTCGTGTTTTGTGGATTCTTAATTTGACAAATTATTATTATAATTGTTTTATTTTCATGAAGAACATGTGTTGTACCTGTTAGATTTGTCAAGTATAATGTCAAGGTTCCCAGCCTCCTGTCTGTTTACCAATAGCTTGTTCAACCCAGGGGTGCACAAACTGTCCAAAAAATATAAGAGCAGCCTCAAAATTCTAGGTTCCAGGAGGGTGGTACAAAGTAAGTACAATGCTGTGGACATACAGATATTGCACACCACTAAAAAGTGTAGTTGCCACGCAAACTGGTGTCGAGGGTTTGAGCACCACTTGTTCAAAGTACCTGTCCATCTGAGGCTATGTGCAGCAGTTTGTGAAATTGTAGGTTGTTATGCTTAAAGATTTGGCAGCTACTTCTGGAAGCAACTGGCTTATGATACGTGAGGACACAATGCTCTCTAAAGGACCCAGTTGAAAAGGTTGGCATGTGAAATAGTTTATAATGGACATTGTGGGACGAAATGCAAGTGTAGTTGTATTTGGAGCCTGTATTATAAGTACAGTGAGGGCCTCCACTTAGATTCTTTCATTATGGTACTAGGAAAAACAAATGAAATAAAAAGTGTATACCACAACTGTATGCTGAAAGAAAAATGACTGTGAAGAGATATCCTGCAGGTATATGAAAACAAGGTTACTGAATGAAAATGACTATAGCTAGAGTGTCGCAGTAAAATTGTTTATGTTGACCATGTGCTGTAGAAGTATGTATGACCATGGTGAAGAATGCTGCTATGTAGATAAGAGTGGAACCTTTCATGTAGTGTGATATAATATTGGTGATCAAGGTAGTGTTAATTTAAAATTATCACTGTCCCATGCAGTTATTTAACATTTTGCTTATTGCATTTAAGGTGGATTGTTGTATATTGACACGCATATTTTGGTATGTGCTTAGCTATAAATGGATCATTAACCCTTCGGTGCTGAAAGTGAAACATAGTCGACACACGATGCAATGCTCAGAAAAACCAGCATCAACTAAAGTCATTGCCAAGATCATGCAAAATTATAGTGGCTGTTTAAAGCGCAGGTCTTTTTCAGAGTACAACAGGCACTTAATTCTGGCACCAGAGGGTTAAAAAAAAGCAAGCATGTCTGATTTTAATGTATGAGATGTTTTACCTGATGTTTCTGGAATGGAATTGATTCACACCGTCACTTGCAGGCCAAGTTGTTTCCTTTGCATTTACACCCATGTGGTTTTTGCAGTGTTAATTTTAGAAATATTACAGTCACTACACAACTTAATTTGTTCACACTTCCTCCTGGGGCAAGTTTTCATGATGAGGTGTACACCTGTGAGCCTTTTGCAATATTCATTTCAAAATAACTATGGTCACCACACAAACCAAAGTTTGTGGAAGGTAATTTACTCACACTCCCCTCCAGGGCAAATTGTTACCTTCAGATTAACACACACACACATTCACTTCAGTAATCACTTTTTCAAAAGAATGGCCATTGCACAACTTAGTGTCTATTGCAGAAGTTTCTAAAACATGTTGGTTGCTTATGATAACATGATGTCCTTTTTCCAGAAGTCTAAAGCATTTGTAGTACCAGTAATTCTGGTTTAAATTTTTTTGCAAAGGCAACATTTTTGCCCCTTGTTTAATATCATCATAGCACATGTGTTACTTGCCTTGCTGCTTTGTGCTACTAAAATTTTGAAACTTGGCCAGGACTGAACCAAAGGTAAGAAAATAGAATTTTTTTTTCTTGCAACAACATTTCCTATGACATTGCTTAATTTATCAATTAAAGAATGCAGGTCATTGGCTAATATTTTGAGCTCCCAGCTGAGTCCATGCAAGAAGTGAAGTATTAGGCAGAGCACAATTGTGTGTAAAATTTTATGTATTTCTTCTGCTCAGATATGTCTGGTAGCAAAGTCAATATAGTGACTAGGTAGCATGCACAGGATCAAATATGCCTCTACTTTAACATTATTATACAGTCCACAAATTTTGTACACTTTACAGAACATGGCCAATGCAGTACACTTGATTGAAATACTGAGCACATTTAGTAATTTCCTTAGATATATTGTTATATGCATTTACTTTAACCTCTTTTTCAATCTGCCATGAATGAAATTTAGTCATGTCACTTGTTGTTTCCAGGTAATTGAACTTTGTCAAAACAAAGGATTCATTGGCCATTTTATATTGTGATTTAAACCTGTTCTCTGGTGACAAAGACACGATTATACAAATTTTCTCTATGACAGTTGTGTTCAGTACTTGCTACAAGTTAATTAGATATGTATGTTTTTTTATGGTATTATTTGTGCCAAATTAAGACGTTTGTCCCATTCAATTCCAATCTCTGCTGACTTTGTTAAACTGTCTTAATTGTTTGTTCTAAAGTTAAGTATAAAAGCAATGTCAATCAAGCATGTTGGGTCAGACCACTATAAACAGGGAATATATTTATGGAATCCGAAAGATATATATGTTCATCGGTCATTTTTATGCACAAATATCAAATCACACCAATAATTTCACTCAGATACATGGTATCTGCTTCCTAGAAACAATACCAAGATCTCCATTTTTAAACGCACACAGAAACCTTTATCCACGTTCATTACGCTGTAATTCGGGTTTCTTGCCGCCACATTATTGACACGCAATAGATTTGCACAGTATGCAGTCGTATTTATAAAACTCTTTGTCAAAATTTAACGTCGTTCGGCGTAGCAAAATTGCACAAATGCGTTCGCGTTCAAAATATACAACCGCAACATCACACAGCTGTAATGCGTAATAACACAACCCCTCTAGTACGACTCCGATACACAGAGCTTAAATTTTCCCGCACAACAGACTCCATGTTATTCCGTGCTAGGCATTTACTTCCGGGTTGCGTTTTGTTAGAAGAGATGAGAATAGCACGAATGAAATCGTCATCGGTGCTCACCAAAACATCACGGAAAATATTTCTTGTCAGTTTTGCTTTTGGCGATGAAGACACACAGAAGCACCGCTATGATGAGGAAGCATTAGTAAAACTGTGCAACGTAAATGAGTGGGCCGGGATAGCGTAGTCGGAATAGCGACTCGCTATGTACTGGACAGTCCGGCGATCGAATCCCGGTAGGGTCGAGATTTTCCGCACCCATCCAGACCGGCTCTGGTGCCCACACAGCCTCCTATACAATGGGTACCGGGTCTTTCAGGGGGTAAAGTGGCCGGGGCGTGTGTTGACCACCCACCCCCATCTAGCGCCGAGGTTGAAGGAAGAGTAGAACTATGTATCCACTCCCCCTCTGGGTGGGCCTTCGTGGCCAGTTCTTAGGTGAACTTTACCTTTATGTGCAACGAACATAAAAGGACTAAACGGCACAATTACTATCATGACACAAGATACTTAAGTACATTTTGACATGGTTATCCTCACTGATAACTAACTAATAGAACCACAGAGTATAGTATGATTCTTTGGCTTTTATATTTCAGTGACTAACGTCTCAATGGGTGTACTCGAAACGTGTAAGTTTATTAAAACTTATAATGCAATACACGAAGGAAAAATGGTTCTTTCGAGCAACCCTGATACTAACACTACAACCGGTACATATTTCCAATCAGTCACAGGGAGACAAGCCAAACAAGATAGAACACAGCACATGGTTTACACTGTGCATGTGACAGAAATGCATTCCTGTGAAATAATAAATGAAACTCAACGAAGGAGCCTTCCCCAAGGATTAAAATACTAGCAGAATAAGCCATCTGCTAAACCACATCACTAATTCTCGATCAATTATAGAATTTTCATAACAGACGGAATATGGAATAAACTTAAAGGAAGACGTAACCAGTCCACAAACCGAAGAAAAGCTACAAAGGAAGACCACATAAATATTAAGAAATGAAATTCAAATGGACAGCCCGTTTAAATACTCGTATCTTCGCATTATCCACAGATCATTTTAACATAACCAAAGGATTTTGACAAGATATAAATACTATTACATCGTTCCGTATGAAACAGATTTCACTTCCAGTACAGAGTCCTCAAAACGCTTTATTCCAGTTGGTGGCTATATGTGCGTGCATTACATGCAACGCTAGCGTGGTAGCAACAACAACTGATATACGTACATATTGCGCACGTGCGTGGGTAGAACAAGTGTGGAGTATTGCCAACCTACCAGAGTGAATACAATACGTTGCCAAAGAAACGTAAAGCTATTACGTTTCTTCTTAAATGAGGCACATTTAAAATCATGACTTCGTGCATTGACAAGGAGAGGAGAATTAAAAATTAATGTGCTATTTGTAACGTGGATTAGAGTACCTATTGACTGGTTACAGCAAAAACTCAACAAGCTCAAACGCTTACAGACGACATTATTGACTGCTATAAATCAAATCCACGTGCCACACTGAAATGCTGTTGACGGCATATGCTTGAAACAATAGTTCGCGAAATTTGTATGTGATAAACTTGGTGCTGCAATGAATGTTGACGAAAATATACCATGCGATTGGAAGGATAATGAATGTCTGGATTTTAAGGAACTTGAAGAACAGATTGCACAAATTGTTGACAACGGAAATTTGGAAGAAATGTTGAGAGTGCAACTATCCGAAGTGGAAATGTTACAGTCGATGTTTCCAAACCCAGGAGAATTCTGCGTTTATGATTACAGTGTGATTGCTGATATAAATGAATTTGTTGATGGAAAGTGTTCGTTGTATCCCCCACGATTAGATTTTACCATCAATTTAGTCATAGATAAGGTATGGCGAACACTGATGTCTTGTGAATAAGTGTAACTAGTGATTTTGAGAAATTCATGGTCCATCTTGTCCTTTCTTGAATTTAGTAGCTTTCAATCATATCAAGATCATAAGTATGTGGTAGTTTGTAATTATATCACATGTAAGACGCCATGGATGATGTTTGGTAATAGACCGTACTTGTAGGATAATAATACTCTGAAGTATTGCTGTAGGTCCCAACTATATACCAGTCATTGACCATGGTTGAGTGTATTTTTGGTATGATTTGAAAATGTTACTTTGTAATAGCTGTGAGAGTTCATTAACAAGCTGTCAGTCTACACTTCAGGATGCAGTTATCCTTAATGTATTTATTTTCAGTATTATTTCATAAATATTTCAGGCCATAGTAGACCATCTTCAGGCAAACATGAAATTGTTGTATGCAAAATTACTGTTGGCTTACATGTTTGAAATACATGAGTTAAAATACAGTATATTTCAGCTATTATTCAAATGAAAATATGCGCCAAGATATATGTAATATAACTGAATTATATGCATGTAAAATGTTGTTTGACGTGGATCCCAGGAATAATCAAGATAGTTTTTTGTGATCCTATCTACTGTGCTGAAGTCTTTTAATTTATCATGCTCTAATATGTATTGTTTTCTTCTTCATTGAGTTTGACTGTAATGTTTGTTATAATTGTGTTGGCTTGAGTGGTAAAAAGAATGTACATCGCTTAGGAGACATGCATAACTTGACTTTTTACTCACGGCTGCTTTTATTTTAGAATTTAGTGGTCACATCTGTAAATTGAAATACATGGCCTCTAGTATTTTTTTTCCTCCTTTCCCCTTCTATTTCATGCTTTACACTATTTTATTAATCATTTTTCATGAGTGCAAGTTAAACAGAGATACACACTTGTTTTACTGTGAAGTCTACTAATGTGTATTTTAAAATGTAAGTGAAAGAATATTAATTAGTTTTAGTGCATTAGTTGTTTGGCACTGAAGCATTTATTCACATGAAACCATGCATATATTAACAGTTCATAAATGATGCTGGTTGAATAGGTGTGTGACCTTTAGAGTCTTACATAGCTGATGCTAGTGAGATGTTATTGGCATAAGGGTTATGTCAGACCTCTGCCTGTAGTGCCTGTGGTATGGTTGTGAACGTATCACTATACTATTTTGTGTGTGCATGTTTAATAGTTTTTTTTTAACTTTATGTTTAATTTTAAAGAATATGTTATGTTCACTTCCTGTCTATTCTGCTATTACATAATTGAACATTGAACTCCATAATGAATGTGACAGCTGCTTATTCCAATTCACAGTTTCTCAATTTTTTGATCTGAGGTAAGTCTAAAAATTAATGTCAGTCTGCTCCATAATTGTACAATTCGTCCTTTACAAGTGGTCACCAGCTTTCTGTAGGCTTGTGCATTTCTGACTGAAATGGGTGTTGTTAATGTGCAGTAACAGTAGCAAACATAGATGATTTATTATTTTTGAAGGCAATATATTAGGGCCACTCAAATATGAAAGGTTTTTTTTTATGACATCACATTGTGTCAGTGACATGAATTAGTAAAATCAATGTCAGTATTGACACCACTGGAGAGTCTGTCTAATACAGCAACATATTTCCGACTTAAATTAGGCCATCTTCAGGCTCTTAAACTTTAAAAACACATTGAGGAAGGCAATATAGCTTTACATAAAAAAAAATCATTGCTCTTTCAAAAGTGGAATACAATAAAGGAATTTAAAATTATATAATATAAAATAGGATGAAACATGTCAGTTAGAGGTATTACATCAATTATTTATGCATTATAATCCATGTCATTCTATTAGACAGATAGATTCTTTGTCTAATAAAAATAGATGTGTTGAGACCGATACTGATTTTACTCAGTCAATTTTTTTTTTGAGACATATCCTGACAAATCTTGACATAGTGGAATATGGACAGCCTCTTAAGTGTACAATATTTGGCATTCCTAATCTTGGATTGTTTCTGCATTTGTAAGGAATACCAATTTAATTAGATTGCAGTAATTAATGCCTAACATCTGAATTGAATGATCAGTTTAGACAAATATTTTTAAAGGTCTGCAATTGAGGTTATTTATCTCTAAAAGGCTGTACCGTAATGGAGGCTGTTGGTTGCCAGTTTCCTACTGTGGGGGCCTGGGTTTGATTTGGAGTAACTGATGTAGAATTTGTGGTGGCCAGAGTGGCACTGGGGCTGATAATATACACTCGTCTTTCATCAGACGCAATCGTAGTATGCCCATTTGAAGCTGCAGTACCAAGTACCTTGGTCTCACTCCAGTCTTACAATGAATACAACAAAAACTTTATTTTTCTGACATTGCAGACCTGTTGGTAATAGTTGGATGTTTTAATTTTTTAGGCAAAGCTGGAAGTGTGCGTTAATTTGCCTCATGATTACCCTGCTAGTGAGCCGGATATTTATGTCCGAAGTGACAAATTGGATCGAAACCAGCAGCACATCTTAAACAGTGACTTGGCCAGTTATATATCCACACTAGAAAGAGGAGAGATTTGTACATATTCAGCAATATCGTGGTTGCAGGAAAATGCATCGCAATATCATGTTGAGTCTACAACACCTGATGTAGTTGTAAAGAATAGTGATGAAAATGATAAACTGTTTACACGTTACTGGATTTATTCCCATCACATTTACAGCAAAATTAAAAGAAGGGAGATAATGGACCTTGCTAAGGAGTTCAGTATAACAGGATTTTGTTTGCCTGGAAGACCAGGAATTATTTGTGCAGAAGGTTTGGCTAGTGATAGCAATGAATGGTGGCAGAAGGTATGTAAATGCACATATATTCATCTTTCAGGCTGGTGATCGGTTATTGTTTTATGATGTTCTATTATGTACTGAAATTTATTATGTTGAAGGAATTATTGTAGGGTGATTGTGAATCATAACATGCAGGGATGTGGTCAGAAGAGATTTGCTATGAGTGACAGAAAAACCAGTTAGTGTAGGTGGTCCCTTAACAGAATTCTTAAGTGAGCCTTGCAAATTCAAATTGCATATGATATATTCATAAAATATCCAGTGATCGTGCTTTTGGAGGTATGAGGTTAATGTTTTATTTTGAGCTTTATACATAATTTTAGACATAGTTATCAAAATTTACAATTGGCAGTGATGTCACAAGAGTTGAATATATGGGGCCAGCTTCTGGAGCATGGACAACAAATGTAGTTAATCCTGGTTGTCCTGTTTAAGTTAAAATTTAGTGTTAAATGTCATCAGAATGAATGTTGGTGGCTGAATATGTTTGTTGCTTTTATGATGTTTGAAATATTACTGTGAATGTTACTGCTTGATCTGTCTCCTTGCAATGAATCTGCAGAACTCTTACTTTATGCCTTTCATCTTACATATTGGTGAAAATGTCTTCCACTACATAGGGAAGAATATTTTCTTAGGTAGTTTCAAAATAGAATTCCAAGCAGAATATTTGGGCCTGAAGGAAGGGATGTAACAGGATGGCAAAATTCTGTAGTTAGGAGCTTGTATACAAAGTTCAGCTTATAATTCAGTAGGACGATCACTCAGAAGAAATACTGGAAGTGTTGGTGATGCGAATATGATGTGATGGATGTGGCCTGAATGCATGTGGATCAGAAAAGGGTCCAGTGATGGACTGTTTTGTGCATGGTGATGAAGTATTTAACTCAACATTGTCTGGTACATGATAGTATATGTATCCTGGTGGATACACTTGGTGTTGGCATTGCAGAGGACTGTAATTTTCACAACAATGAAACTTCAGGCTCTGCAGATTGTACAAAACTTGTTGTCGTCTGAGTACTATCTTCTGAAGAAGGCATTTGGTTCATCTAGATACAATTATCATAACTTTGCTTAACATTTTTTTTATCAAAATTTGCTTCTGTATGAAGTTTGACCCATTTCATTGTACCTACGTATGAGTTATAACAATGCTGTTGATATATAGTATTTTACAAATTTAACGTACATTTTTTCCATGCGACTATATTATACTCTTAAAATTCAATACCAACTTGTTGCATTGTACTGTTTATTGTTGGTTAGTTCTCAGACATGTTTCGGCCTGATTTAATAGGCCATCCTCAGGGGGTCGTCTATGACATCTGTAGCGTTCACTTCAACTTAATCTATTACAGCTCTCACATATGATTAAAATTGATGTTGTAGTAAATTGTGGTTAAAATACAATTAAATTACAGTATGAAGGAAAACCGAAATTCAAATGTTTGGACACAACATATAATTTTAGAATTTTATAATTGTATACTGTATTATATACAGTACTAATTGTTGGTGCAGATAGAACAGAATACATGGTTGGAATTAATAACAACTCAGTGGTATGGTACAATTAAAAATTAACATTCTGTCAAAGGTTTTCCATGGCTTTTTCCCTCCACTCCAACATGTGCTGGGATTGTATCTTACCTCAGGCCACACCAGCATCAGAATTTATCATTCGTAATCATCATGTCACTTCACTTTTGAAACTATGACCAAGGCAGGTGGTGTGCCATTATATGAACCAAGAACTGATGATTCACATCTTCTGAAATGTGACATTCTTATTGGGTGAATGGCTCCCCGCATTTCAAAGTACCATAGTGCCTTCATATTTGGGGGTTAAGCAGTCCAGGAAGAATTTTTCTTGGGCTGCTGGCCTGAACCCTTGCAGGTGTAGGCAGCATGATCCTTTGAAATGTCAGGGGTCCTTGACCCAGCAACACAGTGTCACGTTCCAAGAGGCCTGAATCTCCAGCAGCACTGCTGTGAGAATCTTAATTCTTGGACCAGGATTTGTTTGCATATAATCATAACAAAAATCTAAATTCTTATTAATTCTGGCTGTGCTTTTTCACTTTACAGGTCAAATGCATGAATTGGAAAAAAATAATGTGCAAGAAAAAGGAAGTTATTAACTTGAACTCATTGAGTGTGGATTCACTTCGCAAGTTCTCGGCATTTCAAGAGATTTCATTTGAATGTGGCAAAAATAAGTTGAGAGATTGCCACATGGATATGGGTGAGCTGTATCACTACCTTGCAGAACATAACTGCAGTTATGTCTTCAAAGATTACTTTGGTGTTGATGGAAAATAAAGCAGCAACACACAGCATTGAAATATCTAAGGCATGTTCTGCGTAGCAGCTTCCTGTTTCTTCAGCCATATCCTGCATATCAAATGAAGAAATAAAACTATAACCAAATACTGAAACCAATTTCTAGTTATACTGCCACCATACTGTCAGTAGAAGTACAAGATCTCAAAGGTTATTAACTGAGCCAAATATTTTCAACAGCAAATTAAATGTAGGTGACTGGGAAATACACATTTTTTAATCACCACCTGCTTGTTCACACAGGTTAAGAGTCAATTGTTGAGTTTATTGTTTGAAAAGTTACAGATTTATAACTGGCACATGTTTAATGCTGTAAGAATTTATGTAAATTTTATTTAAGCCAGTCCTAGTTCCTGGATCAGGGTCTTGCAGATTCCACCTCTAAAAGACCAGAGCCAAGCTCTGATGCTTCAGTTTACACTTCTCATGATGCAGCTGTTGTACTGGAATATTTCTACAAATTCTATCATTTGTTCTTTCATATGGGTGTTACAGTTAATTACGTACAGTGCGTTACTTTTATTTTCAAGTACTGCTGAATAATCAACTGTAGGTTTCTCATGAGACCTTCACAATCTTGGCCTGATACAGCATCATTAAAAAGGCACAGCAACTGCTGAAAAGTGTGAGCAGTATGGAAAGTATAAGAAACTTAACTCATGTTCAGTATTATAGATCTGCTGTGATTCATTAATTTATATCCATGTTTTATGTAATAAGTTCAGCAGATATGAAGTACTGTGATAGACAACACTATGTTATATAGTCTTTCGTACAATTGTGATTATTGATTTAACATTTGACATGAGATAGAGTCAGAATTGTTCGTGTTGCCTACAGTAACTCCTCAGGAGTACATTGCCACTTGATTTTGATGTTGCAGATTAAAAGATTAGAGTTTTATTGTTCAAATCTGACTGTGGTTTCAAATGCAGTACGGACTGGATAAATTAACGTAACCTCTGTGCTAATGAGCCATGTAATAAAAACATTTAGTAGAACTGTAGGTCAAACTCCATTTATTCTTCACCTTGCCACTTGAGGGGGATAAGTTGTTCGAGTCCATTGGGTACAAGAGTGGGTGGCCCCAAATCTGGTCTGGACAGGATGATGAAGAGAATCCCTGCACCTGTTGGGAACGGAATTCTGGCCATCCAGTTGACAGTCCTATTTCATTGTTGGTCTCCACTCTTTCATAAAGAGCAAATGTAGATTTTAAATAAAAATGTAGGTACCTGCTTGCTGTAATGGAAACTAAAAATTAAAGAATTGGGATTTTTCACACTACAAAGTGGCTGGCATGTCATGTACATTATTTTAATTACAGATGACACCAATCAGTTTATACTGCGAAAAGATATTACAAAAGTCTGGCAGCAGAGCATTTTACATTCAACAAAATGCTACTTATGTGATAATAAAGGCTCCACCAAGGTTGTGAATTTGGATCAGTGTTTCAATGCTGATACACTGATTTTCCTCATTGTAAATAATTAAAAAGGATAACAAAATGATTTATACAAGGAATAAGTGTACGAATTATCGCTAAAGTGTATTTTACCATTACAGTTTATGTGGTAGTACTGAGTATGTTCGATACCTTCAACAGTCAGTGAAGCATGCGCTGGAATGGTGGGAGGGCAAGGATGTCAGTGTTCAAGAGTTACTACTGCACTGAGCAGAAAAGTAACTTGTTACTAGACACAGATTAATATAGCCTGTTGAAAATCCCTACTCCCCATAAAATAATTACAGATATAGTCAAAGGGGCCTAACAGTGAAACTTTAAAGTACTGGGCAGTCTAAAACCTGTACCCCTGCTGGTCTGATGTAAATGCCACCTCTGTGATAGTGTGTGTCTTTTAGTAGACAGTGGGCCAGCTAGGATGCCACTGCCGTGGCTTAAAAGACACAGTGGTCCCTTAAATTATTTTAAAAAAGTAGGTTTGAAGTAATATTACTTGTGCTGGTTTCTTATTTTTTGCTACAAACTTCTTGCATAATGGTCTTTTTTCCAAGTGTACTAAATTGTAAATGTATATAAGTGTTCATATAGTATTTAGCTACCGATACCTGGAGTTAAAAGAAACATGAATATAGACATGTAAAAGAAGGATGTTGTAAGTATTATCTGCAATATTCAGGGATTATTTTTGTGACTTATTAATTGCTTATGTATTCATCTCAAAAATGACACAGCACCAAAGCACTGTGATTTACCTAAACATATTTTATAGCTTTATGTTGAATATAACAGTGGTGTCCAACATGTGGAATAAGATCAGTTTTAAACAGACAAAATATGAGGCTACAGAAAAAAAAGTATCACAACTTAATGTGTAGAAACTAGACACAGCAATTAAAGGAGTGGCAGAAGGCTTCTTCACCTCAGATATGTTGTTTCCACCATAACTGCTGGAAGCAGCTATCAAACTGTGTTTGGAATCACAAAGAGGTGCTCCATTGCATTGCACCCAACAGATTGCCTCACATGTGAACATAGTATTCGAGCCAAAATTAGCCATATGAACTAGGATGAATGGACAGGCACATTGTCGTGGTGCATCTGCAGCCTCTAAGATTCTACTTCTGTGAGTATTTACAATGCATTTTATTATGGATATGTTTCAGCACTTGTAAAGCAGAATGTTCACATATTTATGTCCATGGTATTTGTACATGTACTAGGTGATATTGCAGATTTATATATCTCACATACCGATTCAAATTTAATTTTTAATTTGAATTGTTTAGTATGCAGATAATCATGTTATACATGCATCTCCGCAATAGGATTGCGTCTGTAAAATATGATTAAAAAGTAGTTGTTCAGTCAACATAGGTTGACATTTCAGATGCATAATATCGACTCTTCAGTTGACAAAACACTTTGGTGTATCAGTTTTCTATCTTCAATGGTGCAACTCTGAATCTGTTGTAATGGAGAGGACACAGTTTCAGTCAGTTCTGAAGTGGAAACAGAAGTTTAACTGCCTGAGGAACAGTACATTTACATATTGATTTTTAACAACTTGCTGCAAGTTGTTGCCCAAATACAAATTTGACACCACTGTGATATAACATAAGGGGCCTTAATTTGCACATACTAATAAACGCACAATGTGTGAACTTGTGGATTATGGGATAATGTAGCATATATATTTTTTGTGTTCTGAATTTGTATATAATTGTTTTTGTTGTTTAGTTTGGTGCTACCACACTACCTGAAACTGAAAGAGGAAAGCTTAATGTAAGCTTTGTTAATTTTTGATAGAAGAATTTTTAGCTTTTATGTATCTGTTGTGGGTGTGTCTCATATTTACATTCTGGGTTGGGATACTGCTCATAAATTTCAGACACTGCCAAATTATAAGAAATTATTTATGCCAGTGATTCTCAAACACTTTCCATCTCTGGAATCATATAAAAATCATAATCATTTTAATTATAATGATGTAAATGTATTATTATTTTTATTATTATTTTATTCCTGCTACAGGCTTATTCAATCTCTGGTCTACCATTTCTCCAAATCCTTGTTAAGACTAGCAATATGGTGTTTGGATGGAGATTTTGGCCATGTGATAGGCTTTGTACCTCTTCAGGACAACACAGGAAAATGGAAACACCCATAACTAAAGTGGGATTTGAACCTGCAATCCAGTATTTTAAAGTGGACCATGATCAAACTGCATTAGGCTATATGGCCTCTTTGTCAGTGTGAATTATTTTGAAAAATTACTGAAACTGGTGTGTGTAGAATGAATTCAGAAAATAGCAGTTTTTTTATGTTTTGCTGACTGTGCATTTCAGTATATTTATCTTAGTAAATAACCAACTTGATGCACAAAAATTTGTTTTACAATAAGTTTATTTCATGCCTCTACATGTTTTGAGCACCACGTGCTTATCATCAGGAGGTCAAAATTGTATTATACAGCCTCTGGTATCATCACACCTATAGGTGGCCGTCACGTGCACAGGTTGAATCAGTCCTCTCGCAACCTGTGCATCGGACGGCCACCTATAGGTGTGATGATACCAGAGGCTGTATAATACAATTTTGACCTCATGGTGAGCACATGTGCTCGAAACATGTAGAGGCATGAAATAAACTTATTGTAAAACAAAAAAATTGTGCATCGAGTTGGTTAATTACTAAGATAAATAGCAGTTAGTTGTAAAGCATCCTTAGTATTTCTGTGCCAACACTGACATTTAATTTTAAAGCAGAATAAAGTTTACCGTTGAGGTGGAATATAACTGATACCCTTCATTGAACTTAAAACTTATATAGCACAGTTGTGAACTCAGAACTTTATACTTTAATACATCTCATACTCTTCCTCACCAAAAACTCTCAGTTGAAAATGAAAATAATGTAATAGTATGACATGATGTTCTTATGGCAGTGATTATGAAAAATGGGATATAATGCAATGTAATCTGATAGGAATTTTCTGTTCTTGAGAAACCTGCCACAACCATGGTAGTGGCATGGCCCTTTGACATAGTAAATTTCTATCACTCTACATGGTGTCACAGCTAGAAAGCAGTATTCTTCAACATAGTAGTGTATTGTGATGCATGCATTTAGACAATGAACATAAAACCACATTTTTGCACTGTTGGCATCATCAGATTATGTGCCATCTGCACTTCTTAATTAAAGTTAAACTCAACACATTGTTGGTTTCCATGGTCACCTAAATGATTCTTAGATTATTTCAGCTCCACAAATGTTCTGGTGTCAATAAATGTGGTGGCTATGTCCTATTTGCAGTTACTGACCCAGTACACATTAGAAAACTGAGGATCATTATAAAGACCTCAGCCAAGTCAGTTGGTAACCTGAACATGATGTGAGCTGGGTGTCCCCAAACTAGAGGCCTAAGAGTGTTCCCTGTGCTATCCAGCTTGGTATGAACACCTTAGAACCTCTTTGTACAACAGTATTTCCAGAGAGGAAAGACTGAGAACCACTGGTGTGCAGTATTCTCTTAAGCCCAGAAGAGAGACACTAGATACATTTAACTTAATTGTCACTCTCTGTCTCTCCCTGTTGTGTAAGTGCACATTTTATCTTGCCTTAGCTGAAGTAAATTTATGCAGCATAATTTACATTCTGAAGTACATAATTAACATGACTTACGTTGTTTTGCAGAATGAAAAATGGAAGCAATCTCGGGAATTTATTTCAACTTACAGTCTGAACAGGCATGAAAATCCAAACATTCAGTATTGGTGTGCAGAATGACACAACACAATGTTCAGGTTGACCCAAGAGACACATTAGGTAGCCAGGAATATATTGGGGTTTAACCTGGAAGAATTAAAATATATCTGTCAACTTATGTAGAAGGGTTTGTCTTTGAAATGTAGAGTACTTGTAATGTTTCTTATGAATGTTTAGTGTGTTTTAATACTTCGAAAGTAGAGTTTTGTATGCCCTTGCTACATTAAATTTAGCATTAAATGCATGGTGTTGATTAAATTATTCTTTCCCTAGATTCTGTGATACTTCGTAGTATTTTTCAGGATTGTCATAACAGACATCAGTACAGTACTCCAGGGGATGTAAAAAACTTTGTTTTCCTGTGCTGTCATGGTGAAGGAACCTGTGTGTTGACTCAATTTCATAGCACTGCTTCTGCTGAGTGTACACAGAAGTACTTAAAACCACTATTCTATTTATATATTGCAACACGTACAATCAGGGATGGTTCACAGTTTGTTGCTGCCCGAGGCAAAGCTTAGGCTTGCTGTGCCCCCGTGATCAGCTTTATCTCATTTATGAAGAATGTACTTCAAGTCAGCTTCCTAACATTTTACCCCAAATTTTCCACCCTCCCACCTAACTGCTTGAGATGGCACTGGTTACTGTAAAAGCAGTAGCCAATTCACAGTCCTGTGCAGACCATAATGCATAAGTACCTGATTCATGAATGGTATCAGCAGTCTGTCCATTACTATGCAGATGGTAAAGGTAAAGCAGTCCCATTAAAGGCCCGGAGTGGCCCAGAGGGTTCCAGGAAGTTAAGGTTCCCAGATTACATGACAACGGAACAGGATGGTGGTAAGGTCAGCCTTACGCACCGGCCGCCTTTACCCCCAGGAAATACTCCTGGTACTCATTTCTGTTAGAGGCTGAGTCGACCCCAGGGCCATAGTGTGATCGGAAGGATTATGTCAATGAAAAATTTCAATGACACCATCTGGAATCGAACCAGTGACCTTCCGATTTGTAGCACAGCACCTTAACCACTTTGCTACTGCGGTCCCCCACTATGCAGATGGTAGTTACTTGAAACAGCTGGCCTGATGAAAGTTATCTGTATGGTACTTCTTCCCAATAAAACATCATGGCGTGTAGAACTTGTCTTTCATATTTGGAAGGTTCCCTGTTAGGTTCTGAGCTCAGAAACTGGCTGTCCTCTACAGTCATCCTTCCATTTAACATAAAACCAATGCAGGTGCAAAAGTGTAGTTTAACAAACCAACTAACAATGCATACTGCTGTACAGTCCTGTAGATTGTCACATTCCTATACATTACCATCATTAGTGTGGAGGTGTAGGAAACATTTAATATATATTATTTTGCATGTTGTAAAGTAAATGGTATTGGAAAGAATTTTGTATCATTTCATTACAAGAATCCAGGAGGCAAATCAAACACAAATGAGATCTACAAACAGGCCTTTGTAAGTTTGCTTTCTCCACTGATATTTGTGAAGCTGGTAAACAAAACATCTTTGAATATACACGATGACAATTTGGAACAAAGTCTGCCACCCTAGACAAGCAGAGAAAACAGTAATTGCTGGTGCAATAATGATGACTAAGCAAGGTCTGACATTTGGACCTACTTACAGATCAAATATCCTAGAAACATTTTAGGGTCACATGACTTGCCAACATCCATGTACAGCCTAGAAAATTGCCATCTGATTAACTATGCATCATTTGGTCTAGGCTGCATGGTACCTTACTATTTGAAGCTGGATTCACTAGCTACCTCAAGCAGTTTCTGTTCATGTCAACAGCCCAGCTTCATATTTTTTACTGAAAACTTCCAAGATTATTTTTCTAGCAGACACCCATTCTCCATTGATGGTCGCATTCCAAACCTACCAATCGAACAACGTTGCTGATACTGAATCGTGGGGACACAACAATAAATATACCTAAAGTTTGAAATATTCTTTTCTAATTCATGGTGTTACATGCCATCTCTATGATGTTTTAATATCAAAGGCTTGTTACATACCACATAACAGGTAGTGTGTGTAAAGCTGTAATGCAATTTGAAGTAAACATACTTTCCTTTCCCCCATTTTTCTTTTTTCCATCCCACATTTTTATTGTAGGCAGATGCAAGCAACAGTTCAGGTACTACTACACTGCAGAGGAAGGATTTTTTCCTATATGATTTTAAACAGTCAAAAAATGAAATGCGTATTTCACATAAATTTTACACACAACTTACAGAAATTACTGTGTATATCAAGCCATATTTCGGCACGTTTTGAAAAGAGAATACCTGAAAACATTTAAACACTTGAAGATGAAAGTAATCTGTTCCTTCACAACATGAGGACTGATTACGCAGTCATGCAGTATTGTATCTCAGAAGGAAACCCTCAACTGCACTACCATGAAAACCTCAAAACATGCATCCCAAAAAATTACCTATCACTTCTTTTATGTGCAATAAAAGTTTATGCTGTGTCACTAAACTATCAGACCATTTTGATTTTGGCTTGCCCTCGGTTATTTTAAAGGGCCTAACTGAATCCTTAATGTGTGTCTTTTGAATTTACATTTAAATACAAGTTTCAACCATCTTACTTCAGTTGAAAGCCAAAGTTACGTTCCTAAACATATATATATGTATTTTTTTTTTTTTTGGGTGGATCTCACTAAGCACTAACTTGACAGAAAACTGTCATTAATAAAAGCAACAGGTATGCATAAGGTACACTGCATACAATCCAGTGATATAATAAACATCATTACCTATTACGTGTACAGCACTGAAAGCACCCACATCTTGCCATCAATCTTGTACACTTGATTTACAGCACACTGCTTATACCAACAGAACAGACAGCTTCACATGTCAATGAAACACTTTTTAACACCATCTCATGGTTTAGAGATGTGAAGACGTCCAGTTCGAGTGTTGTGTAGAGTAAGATCATATATGCCTGAAATAGACATAACAAAAATTTTCTGCATCAGCAAAATGAATCCAGCCCATACCTTGCCATCTATGCTTCGGTCATCCGAGGCGGTTTCTTCGCTGAAGGCTCTCACTAAATCTATATTAGTATCTCCCCTTACTAGCATATAATATGGCTTGCAATGTTTCTCCGTGTGGTACTTGCATGATCAGCACAGACCAATGTTGATGCATCCCATTCAGTTCCACTCTCTTGGAGCCAATGGGAAGAAAAGGAACAGTCATAAGAGAAATGTTTACATATAAAGAGTTTACTGTAGGGTTCGTGTACATGACAACATTTGAAAACGATACATATTCATGTAACATACTAATTAAAACAACAAAATAATCACTTTTATTATTTACCTTTAAGAAATTAGAGTAATGAGAGTTGAAGTTCCTTGCTGGTGACCACTGTACTGCTAGAAACAAGAGCTGTGCTTCCCCTCTTCTTGTGCCATTTTTTTTTTTTTTTAATATTTTAGAAATTAGATACCAAATACTGTCATTAGCTAAGCTCATTACAATTGGGATGAATACCTCAGATCCAGAATAGGCAAGAGACCTACTGGAAAGGGACTGCTGTGTGTGTGTGTGTGTGGATACACATACAAGCATCCTTGATCTTCCTGTATCAGGTGTTCATATATTTTTCTCCCTGAGACTGATGTGTGGAAGGGAATTGGTGGGAGGGGGAGGACAAAATAATTCTCTGAATATGGCGAAATTACTTCACAGATCATATAACCTCCATAGCAATAGCCTGAAATCACTCCCCTTACTGTCCAAACTGTAAAGCTGATATACCACAATGAAAACTAATAAGAAAGGAATTCTTCGATAGTGGCATCAGCAGGTTAACAGACAAGGAGGCACAATGAGACTGAGGTTATATAAAAAGTAGCGTCAGTGAAGTTTTGTCTCGTTGATTCCTGTCAACAATTCTACTGACTCTCCAGTTCAGCACTGCTAGTCTGCTTGTGTAACAACTACCAACTCTGAATGCTGTTACTGGAGGAAAAGCATGATGTAATTGAGAAAGCAACAGCTTATTGATATGATAGCAAGTCATTCATTCTGTACATTTTTTCAACAATAAGTTCCCATGTAAACCTATCCTGGCGTAAGAAAATCACTATTCTCAACCTCAGTCTGGAAAACTATGAACACTCAAACTCAGCTGCCATATTAAGAATAAGCAGTCAATACAGTAGGCTATATCCACTTACAATGGAAGGCATATTTACTTGAGAATCAAATTTTACTGTGTTAGTTACACACTGTGCCTGAATAGTGAGGCTACTTCAAGAAGTCCAATTAATACATATGGTGCAGTTTTCGGGCATCGAGAAACCAATGAGTAACCCTTCCAGGCCAACAAAACCACCTGAGTGACAAAGAAAAACTTCTAATGACTGCCTCCAAAGACCCAAAGTCTAAAAACACAGCAATTCCTTTTCGTATACAAGTCTATGTACATGTTCAAACTTTTTTCCAGTAAATGTGAAAATTCCAGTTACTCAGGTCAAATATTATTTTCAAAACTACTATTCTGCACAACCCTTTACCTGTCATGCTGCACCTGTATCAGTCATTCAGACCTAATCACATTTTTTTTTCACAAAAATTAGTCTTCTAGGATACGACACCATGCAATCTGGCAACATAACCCAAACACGTGTTAACAATCACTACCACAAGAACTTCAAATCTCACATTTACCACTTGTTTAATCTCAATGTTATATCAACAAATGACCTTTAAAGTATGATACAGAGGCAAAAAGCATAGCAACAATGCTGAAAGTGAAAATGGACTGAGATCAATCAAAACAATAACAGCACTTGGGAATAAAGAAGATTTAAATGGTTGGAGGAGGGGATTATGACATGTTTATCCTTGGAAATGGCAGAAAACAGGTGATGTGTGATGATGAATTTACAGTTAAAGACTGGCAAGTTTGCTTTACTTATAACTATACTACATACTGCATACTGTCCACTTATCAAGTTCTATTTCCACTTAATTGGGTAATGATAACTTCATGACAGTTAAAAAGCAGAATCTACAAAACAGCATATAGTGTTATGGCATCTTAAATGGGTTATTCTATTCCCATTTCTCACAAACTTTCATTATGAAAAGGTCCCTTCTGTGACAGTCAATCCAGTCATGTTGTCACAAGAAATACAACTTCCACTAATTAGAGTAGTGTAACAGATTCTTCTGTGTAAATTACTTTTAATCTTAAGTCCAACACAATCATCTCCATCTGCAACATGTAAAATATCACTAATTCAATATTATATCACATTCTTATTCAATTTTTCTTAGATGTGATGCTGTTTGATTTGTAAATAGTTACCACTAATTTGGATAAGCTTGCTGCCTTGATCCTCAGTGTCTAAACAGTCCAAGAAGTTACAGCAAGTGTATTCCTTAAAACTTTTTACTGCTGTACTATTCTCAACTTTGTGGTCTACTACAATGAAATATTTTTCTGAATTTGTCACTAAGTGGCAACTGGCAGCATTGAATACATAATAACATGTGGAGAAAATCTTACTTGCAGCAATAGACTGTTTCAACCGTAATCTCAGGTGGGATTTTTATGGTGGGGTAAAGGTGCATACACTGATACATCCAACCTTTAAAATCCTTCACTCATGAACATCTATTAAAATTGATACCTGTGAACTTACTAAATGACACTGATGATACTGGTGATAAAGGCTTGATTCAGAAGACTGCATGTCCGTTACTCAGGGCATAAATAAATGCCTGAATACCATGAGCTCTTTCTAATGTCAAGGAACAATGACTGAAGGCACAAAGCAAAAATAAGATGCTGAAGGATGGAAACTGGGCATCTGGCAATGACAGTGACAAGCAGGACATTAGTGTATGCTGGAGAAAGTTAATACGATATGGCAGAGATGGGCATGAAGTTCTTGTAGAACAGTATGCAAAAGCAAACTGTAATGATATGTGATACAGAAAGACAAAAATGTGTTATGAACTGCTGGAGAGTGAAAGATCATGAAAACACCACTACTTCAATCTGCTGTAGGAAAAACCTAATGCTAAGAGGAAACCTGATGAAAATTTTCATACCATCAAGGGTAGCTATTAAATAACAAGACGCAAGCTCCTGGACTCAACGGCTAATTGCCTAATTAAATACATACTAATTACTGCTGAACCTTCCCCACTCATATAACAAATGAAGCCCATTATGTTGCTGTAGCATTGTGTAATACACATTTTATGAACTTTTCTTCTCTTAACCTGCAGTGATCATACTTGATTTTAAAAAAGAGCTATAAGTAAGCATCACACTATTATGAAAAATGACAAAAACTGTCAACGAATCCTTAAATGTGTAATGTGACATGTATGGAGAAGGTGGCACAGTCATTTAAAGCACACTCATAAAGTGACTTCATGGGATGCTTCCAGGCCTGGAAAATTGGTATGCAGCAGTGCGTAGCTTCAATGGATATTATTTTGGAGGGGATAACATGTCAGTACAGTAATTTCATTAACAATGTACTTTTCTTAAACCAATCACATTAGTTAACAGCCATGCTCACTTATTACTTTGAAATTCCAGTTAATTATTATGAGAGATATAATCAAGAAGTGTATACACAGATATGTAAATTTATTGTATCATGAACAGTGTATCTGTATATACACTTGTTGGTTGTATCTCTCCTAATGAATCATTAGTGCACAGTCATGAATCATTTTAAATCCAGTTTGGGCATGAAAAGAATTAACGTTTAGAGCAATGATGATGAACTGAAACAGTTAGCATAAGTAGATGACAGATAACACACCTGGAGTTTCAAGTTCACCTGTTACAACAAAGTCTGTTGATGCAATATTACAAGAGATCTAACACCACACAGTATGGTCCTTCTTAAGAACCTATTACTTCCTCTGCCAAGTAAGAAATTCCCCACATTTTATGGAACCTACAGGTTTATTACTATGTTAGCAGAAGCTCATGACCTACCCCTGCCTTGACCCAGACGAATCCAATCTACAAAGTCCCATCCTATTTCTTTCAGAGCCATTTAAAATTATTCTCCCAGGTCTTCCAATGAAGACTCTTTCCTGCAGATTTACCCACTAACATCCTACATGCATTTCTCTTCTCCACACTCCCTTCTATACATGCCACACACCCAACCCACATCGTCCTCCTTGATTTGATCATCCTAAATAATGATGGGTGCAGTGTACAAAATGAAGTTCCTCATGAGTCAATTTTCTACATCCTCTTCTCACTTCCTCTTGCATGCCCATTATCTTCCTCAGCACCCCATTCTTAACAACCTCAGCCTATGTTCTTCCCCTAATGTGAGATCAAGTTTCACACCCAAACAAAATAACAGACACAATTACAGGCCTCTATATTTTAATCCCCAAGTTTTTAGACAGCAAATGGGGAGATGGAAAGATTCTTGTCCAAATGGTAGCAGGCATTCCCTGAATGTGATCTGCTCTTAATATCTTCACGCAAGAATTGTAATTTGTTAGTGTCATTCCCAAACATCTGAATTCTGCCACACTGTCAAGGAATTCATTAGCTATCTATGTTGTGATATTGCCCTGCATTCTCTTGACAACACAAACATATGCTTAGTTTTCTGAGCATTTACTTACAGACCACTACAAGATGTGATAATACATAGCCAACCAACCCCCACCCCACACACACACACACACACACACAAACACACTCAAGAACTCTATTACTTTTCTCCCACAGTTAACAGAAGGTTTCCTGTGGCCCAATTGACTCTGCAGAGCATGTATGACCTGATGTGGAAAAAGTTAAATTCCATTCCAATTCACACATACCATTCTGTTCTTATAACTGACTTCAATTCTGCATTTCACAAACCCAAGAAGTCCATGAGTGATCTGTGTGAAGCATAAACAGTAAAACTGGCACAACAAATTATTACAATCATATTTTCACAAACTCAGCAACAAAACAGGAAACATATGACATAAGAAAGTACAAGAACCCAAAAGAGGCCTACTTTAGTAATACATCTGCACTTGGAACATCTTTTCTTTGTCCAAAGGTAACATACCCAATTTATTTCACATAAGAAAATTCCAGGTCATTATCAACATTGTGAAAGATCAGAAACCATTCACCCTATGACATCATATCCCAGCAGAACTCAATCCAGTGACACACTGCTATGAGAACCTCAAAACTCACAACGCTTTTGCTGTCATTGTGCCTGTAAATGAGGTAACTTACAACCAACAGGCTCTACCAGAAGATGTGGCTGGTGTAAATGGTTCCAATTCATTTACGTGTTTGTTCTTGCATGACTAATACCTGCCTCTAAATGGTTCGAGTTTTATTTTAAAACATTTTGATACATAATTAAATAACAAAAGAAAAATATCAAACATATATTTCACAAAACAAATAAACAGGTAAAATAAAGCTGAGTAGGCACAATGACTCCAACCAATAGTTTTTCTTTCTTTCTTATACTTTTCTATCTTTTTTTATCCTTTTCCATGCACACATGCTTGATAATAAAAAGAACCTACAATCCAACTACAATGCACCATGAAATACAAAGTCATGCAGTGCTTTTCCTTCAGTTATGCATGTAGCAGCTGCCCTTAAGTAAAATATGAAGTTCTCACAGCAGTATTAATGAAGATTCAAGTCTTCATATATATGAACAGTGTTAATTTGTAAATAGCTACCAACATTTTGGAGGAGCTTGCTGCCTCCAAGATCAGGGCCCATGTAGTAGTCTAAGATGAGTGTCATCTGTTATGAACCATTTGAACCCTGAAAATGGAGGAAGCTGCTCCTCCAAACTATGGCAAATATTTACCATTCAATAAAGCCTTACATCTCAGAGGATATGAATCTTCAGCTGCCCTTATATTCCAGCCTGAACTCCAATGTGTTATACTGTCATTGCATGTTTTGCAGATATAGAACCAGAAAATATGCTGGTAACAAATGATCATATCAGTCATACATACTGCATAACAGCAGTACTAGGACTGTTCCTTTTCCAGCAGCAATAAGCATGCTGTTTCCTTGTCAAAGAGAACACATGATAAATATTTGGTCCAGAGAACTGATACTAATCTGTCAGTAAAACTTGTGAAAAATCCACAAGCTAAAACCTCAAACTTCATGCAAATACAACAGTGTTTCAGAGCATACAAATGCTAAGACTTCAAGAAATAAAGGAACACATTACAGATTACATGTTCCGGCCAATCAAAACTTATTCAAACATGAAAAAATGGCTTAAATGCTCAGAAATGATTGTGCAGATGTCAGAGATCAACCAACATAAAGCAAAAAACTGTTACACACTACTAGGTCTGCAAAAGCAGAACAAAACTTTCTGTTACAACACTCACCTCAGATACTTAGGTATAGGATTACACAAGCATGTTAAACAGTAAGACAACAAATTATTCACTTCATCTGACTTCCATCACGAACAAGACTGACAGCTCCGGCAGGCAATGCAGGCACCTCATCAGTCTCAGTCATCTTACTGCGCACAACACTGGCACTGTTATCCACTTCCTTGAAGGAGACGAGAATCCTGCTTCCTCCCGTGTCCTGCTTCTGGGGTTCATCTTTACCCTCTGCCACTGTGATCTCAACACCATTCCTGCCATTCACTTGATGCAGGTTGTACTGGCTACTGCCACACAGCAGCTGGGTGGCATGAGAGTGTGACCGCATCATCTCCTGTGTCACTTCTACGCTCTCATAGCGCACTGTCTGCAGCCGGAAATAGCCATCTTCATCATGTTTGTACCTGAAACAGCCAACCTCATAAACTGGTTTACAGCATTCATACTAAAGATCTAGCTGCAGACAGAAATGGATTTCTGGTTCTCTTGGTCAGATTATCATCCACAAGTATTGAAAGTTCACTGTGAAAATGAAACAGAAACTAAAAAATTAGCAGAAAACAAGAAAACAGGTTAATATTGATAACCTTATTCTTTACTTATATGCTATATAAAACAACACTACACAGTACAACCCTACTTCTAAGAGAAATTAACACAACACTAATAGTATTAAACCAGAGGGCATGACCCACCACGCAAGAGAAAATTAATCTCGCTTTGATAGTCAGAAATTTTCTGGTCTTTTGATAATGCTGTCTCTGCTGGTTGCTTTGAAACTGTGCCTGTAAGTTAAAGATCATCCAAACAAATATCACAAATCTGACCATGTCTGAGACTGACATACTTCAGCTTACTGCACATTAACTCAAAGAGCTGCCACAGATTCTTTATGCAAGTTCCATGTTATTTTCGAAATACAACCAGCCACTTCTACGTGAAGGTTAAATTATAATGCTATTTTCACATGCACATAGTAACTTCATAAAAATTGTGCCAACCTGAATCTGCTATGCCCTGATGGCCAGCGGAAACCATGATGATTGATGAGATGACGTGTGAGCAGGGACCCACGTTGAAACCGATCTTCACATATGTGGCAACAGTACAATGGCTTATCATTTCCATGATGAAACTAAAGCACAAGCAGCACAAAGCAATGTGCTAATACACTGACAGTGAACATAAACAAAACTTTCAGAGCAATGACAAAACATGAGAATATACTCTTCATTTACACTAGACCCTCTGAGCAAGGTGGAGACAATTAAAACCATTAGTAAACTCAAATCTTGCACCCTTTATTGCTTTGGAATGGTAACATCTCCTTTCAAAACATTGATGGTTCTCAACTTTTAACCTCTTGGAGCTGAAAGTCGACATGCAGTGTGATGTTAAGAAACTGAACATGACTAAAGTCACCACCAAGAACTTACAAAGCACCAGTGGCCATATAAATTGTAGGTCTTTTGCAGAGTACACCAGGCACTTTATTCTGGTGCCAAAGGGTTAAGCATGCCATGAACTGGTCGGCTTTTGTCTTGTTCACTGTTCCATAACAGCAGGGCAGCTGACCCTTCATCATGACACAAATCAAAGAATGCAAATTCTGGGCATTCATTTTCTAGAGTACACACCTGTTTGGGACACTCTTCCTGCATCACACAAATCAGCTAATAATAATTTCAACTTTGTTCTTCAAAACGATAAATAAGGTCAAAGGAGTCAACCCATACCTTTTTTACATAAGACATCCTCCTGTGTGTCAATTACACAAATTTGTAAAATCAGTATCAGTCTCAACACAACTATCTTTATTAGATAAGGAGTATATCTGCTTAATAAAGCAACATGTTTCAATCTAAATTGGGCCATCTTCACAAATCTCACTGAGGAAGACTATGTTATAATTAGATAATTCATCTCACTCTTTCAGGAAGTATGAAAGGATATACAAATGAACATAGAATCAAATAAAACATGTCCTACAAACATCAGCCCCTACTGCAACAATGTAACATACTGAGTAAACCAACTTTTGATCCTCACTCATGTATCTGAACAACCACGAAGCATGCCTGATAAGTACTTCTGCTTCAAGGCAGTGTAAATTCTCCATTCATACACAGTACTCCGCCTGGACTGTAGACTTCTCTTCCTAGGCACAAGATACACCCAGAAGGTACCTTTATATGAATAATTTGTAACTTACGCGTGATGTTAAGAGACTAATGTCTCAATGATTATCATCATGGGAATGATGTTACTGCTGTAAACCAATAGTATTGTATCACGGCTACACCATATGTTCAAGGAATAGATCAATTATTCAGAAGGAAGTGAGCAATTATCCACATCTACTACTTTAACATCTGTTAACATGACCACAAATTCATCATATGATGGGACATGTGGAGGTGGCAATCTCTCACAACTAATCAATGCCAAGGCATAAAATGGTATCCTATCCCCCAAGTCAGAAATGATAAACTAGCAGGCTTTAGGGCATCACAGTTCTATTCATGGTGGAAGGTTCAGCTTCAGCAGTGTCCAGGTGGACTGACATCACACATGAATTCACATACCTTATCATAATGCCTGCGAAGCCCATAAGAACTGCGACATGAGAAACCACACCCTTCCTCCTGACAGTGGTAAATTGGGTCAGAGCAGTGCGTGTTTAGGTGGTTCTTCATGTCATACTGTGTCTTAGCACTGAAACATAAGCCAAATTGCAGACATTATAGTGTTAACTTTCATTTTAATATTATTTCAGACAATCAGGAGTATCAGTTGACTTTTATAGATATATCATTAAATATGCATAAAGTAAAAATCTGTGGCAAGAAATCTGTTGGAACCAACTGACATAACTACTGCTTGCTATTACCTTTTTCACACATTAAATAAGCCCTGTTGAGAAATTTTATATAATTTAATTTTTCCTGGATAGCATAGTTGGTGCACTGACCGCACTATGGCCTGGATGGTCCAGCGTTTGATTTCCAGTAGATGTAAGGAATTTTCCTCTTCTCCAAAAATACAGAGTTCACCACTGGGGTTCACCCAGCCTCCTACTCAATGGGTGCCATGGGTTTTTGCCCAAAGGTATAGTGGCCATGTCACGATATCATGAAGATGACCACTCACATCCATCTACCACGAAGGTCAAGAATAAGTGGAGCCTAACTTCTACTCCCTTATATGCCTTCATGGTTTGGACAGAACAACTTTACCTCTTCTTAAAGGACTATTTGCAGGCACACTTACATCCAGATACTTACGGACAAACACAAGCAGATCTGTCTGCACCCCCCACCCGTATAGTAAGCATTAATACCATTACAATTCGATGCCCCCAGGGCTAATATTCTATCCCTAACCTGTCACTTAAAGTCTCCAGTCCCATATGACAGTGGTCAATATGCCTACATTATGCAGTGTCAAATCAGATGTGTCCGTCTCACAAATGATGAATAAGGCTTTAGAAATGGTGTATAAATATAAGAAAGATCATCCTGTTACTCAACTGGAGAACACGACACATAAGTTGGGGCCCCAGACCAAGTTAGATTCAATAGATGTATTACATACAGCTAAGTTATTTAAATACTTATTGACTCATGTATGACTTAACAGTGATGTCAGGTGCTTAAACTATATAGCACTGCATGGCAGAAGGATTAATGAATAATCAATTAGGGAGGATTTGTAAGTGGATGTTGTCCAATGTCAGATACACATGCTTATACAGACTGAGATTTAATATCTGAACCAGGCACATCCAACATACAAGTCAAAACCATTGTATGAACCAACTTGCTCAGTTTCTCAGTGTAAAGTGAACACACATACTCACGTGTATTCACAAAAACTGCATTTGAATGGCTTGCTGTCCAGATGTCTGTAGCGAATGTGCACACTAAGGGATGATGGAGTAGGGCAGGTCATGTCACAAAAGGAGCACTTGTAGTGGTTCACGTGGTGACGCATGTGGTCCCGCAGCAGTCTCTCAGATGGGTAATACTTGCAGCAATGTGAGCACTGGTACTCTTGCACTGCAACAATTCATTTCATGAAGCACTGGACAATATGTCACAGTTTCTTGTGCAGATGATAAAACACATCATGCAATTATACCAATTAGCCAGCTTATTGCACTTAATTTTATTATACATACGTTAAAACAATATAAAATGTTATAAAATTACTAACTCCAACATGTTTCGGTCATATATCGACCATCATCAGG
>Ga0123355_10001393_pt1 | contig 33739 bp, 27 predicted proteins | sample TergutEmb28metaG_3_FD_89872 | JGI IMG/M metagenome (GOLD analysis project Ga0123355, IMG submission 89872) | Embiratermes neotenicus P1 segment gut microbial communities from Petit-Saut dam, French Guiana - Emb289 P1 | ecosystem: Host-associated > Arthropoda: Insects > Digestive system > Gut ...
CCCTTGCTGATGTCGTTGATAGATTATGCCTGTCTCTTAATTCGCTTTCTGCTTCCATTATTAACAGCATCTCTTGTCGGGCTTGGATAAACGATATGTTTTAGATTGGAATCGGTATAAGGATTACCACGAACTAGAATACAAGGATGCGAAGCTTATCCTTTTCCACTTTCCAATTTTGGAGTGGGCGCATTATTGGCACAAAAGTGTACATTTGCATGGTCACATTCATCATGAACTTACCCCAATGTCAGAGGAATGGGGCAAACGTGCAATCAACGTTTGGGTAGGGCAATGTCATAAAATTGTTGTTAAGCTAATATTCTGTTAAAAACCCAAAAAATAATGACGAGTGAACCAACGATAAAATGCATCTGATGAGACTAGGAAGGATAACAATAAAGTCCGTAAAGCTGAGTGGGTAGAAGTTGATGGTAAGCGCATATTTGATGTGGTGGTTTGATTGAAAACTTAAATGTTAGCTAATCATTTCTAATGGCCAGTATACAATAAAGGCAGGTGAGTAAGTGGCACGAACGAGAACTAGAAATACCGCAGATAATAGGCAAATAGCTATATATGCAAGGAAGTCCAAGGTTACAGAGACGGGTAAAAGTATTGAGATTCAGAAAGAGAAATGTATCTCTCTTGCCTGCGTTCAATTTGATTTGGATAGAGACAGCATAGCTACATGTGACGTCGCCGATACAAAGTCCAGCACCAATCTTGACAAGGCAGACATCCTTGTTTACGAAGATGAAGGCAAGAGCGGTTTCTATGCTGATAGACCGCTCTATAAAAGAATGCTAAAAGACATTGAGAGTAATAAAATCAGGGCAGTAATCTGCTACAAGATTGACCGCATATCTCGCCGTACAGTTGACTTGCTCAATCTTATCCAACAGATGGACCAGCGGGATATTGCCTTTGTTTCCGTTAGCGACAAGGAACTTGATACCAGTACCCGAACAGGCAAGATAATGATTTCCATGCTTAGTGCTATTGCAGAGTTTGAACGCGATATAATTGCGGAGCGCATTACCGATAATATGTATGAACTTGCCAAAGAAGGCCGTTGGCTTGGAGGCAAGTGCCCACTCGGCTATTATTCCAAAAAAGAAAAACTCGAAATAGGCGGCAAAAAAACCACCATTAATCATCTTGAGCCTGTACCCGATGAGCAACGTGCCGTAAGGCGAATTTTTGAGATATTCTCGCATACAAACTCCTTAACAGGCACGGCGACACAGATTAATAATGAAGGTTTCAAAACAAACAAGAATAACGACTTTACAAATATCGCAGTGAAGAACATTTTGCAAAATCCTGTTTATGCAATAGCAGATAAGGATATGCAGCGCTACTTCACTTCTTTTGATGTGCCAATATGGGCAGAAGATTCAGCTTTCAACGGCGTGAACGGTATTATGGCATATAATAAAACTGAGCAATATAAAGATATAGATGTAGACTCCACCGCCCTAGACCCTCAATATACGCAACGGTCATTACGCCGGGAGATAAAGGAATGGATTGTCTCCGTTGGTAAGCATAAGGGCTTAATTGCTGGAGCAGAGTGGATTAAGGTTCAGAGCGCAATTGCACAAATCGCCGCTGACAAATCTGCAAGGCCGAAGGAAGTGTCTAAAGCCTTGTTGTCCGGGCTTGTTAGGTGTGTTGAATGTGGCAGCCGGATGTTTGTACGTGCGGAAACTGGCCGGTATAATCCTGACGGATCAATTCGGTTTGGCTATAGGTGTGATGTCAAATATCGCAAAAAAGGTGGCTGTGAAAATTCGCCTAACATAAAAGGGTATGAGTTAGATAACTTTGTTATTGAGCAAATATGCAATATGAATACAGGTGCGAATGCTTTTTACGAGGAACTACTCAACACAAAAAACACTCTACAGCTAAAATTGAAAGAGATTGCAACAGAAGAGCTTGCAATAAAAAAACGCCTCGCTCAAATTGAGCAAGATATCCAGAGCCAAATATCAAACTTACGTACCGCTCCAGAAGTTATTAAGCCATCTATCTATGCAGACATTGAAGCACTAACCAGGGAACAGGATATTAAACAAGCTCGCCTTGATGCAATATTAGAAGACGAACTAAACCAAGACAGCCAGATAGCCGATGTCGAAAAGGCAAAACAAACCATAATGGACTTCCCAATGCTAGTCAACCTAGTTGACTACACCGGAAAGCAGCAACTACTTAAACGAATATTAGAATGTGTAATCGTCAAAGGCGATATAGCACACATCTTCTTGAAAGGCAGGTCAACAGACGTAAATTTCAGGTCGGGACAAGAAAGGAGTGATGCGCGTCACACAGAATTACATAGCTTTATCAATACACCGTGCAGCATAAGTAGCCAGCCGCGTACCCTTATCAGGCTTGTACGACGCAATAGCCTTTATAAGTCCAATAGTACCTACAGAGATTAGATCCTCGCTGTCCTTGCTATGGTTGCTGTATTTCTTGGCAACATGGGCCACTAGGCGCAGGTTGCGTTCTATTAGTATATTTTTGGCCTCGTCGTGGCCTTGGGCGTATTCGTTTAAAAACCTTTGTTCATCTTCTACCGATAGCGGCATTGGGAAGGAATTGCCGCCGGACAGGTAGCCCAACAAAAAAAAGCCCTGTAACATGTGTAAGAGCCCGAAAAACACAAAAACACCTCCCTTGCGGTCTATCATATGCTTCTGGCGGTGGTTTTGTGCATGTCAGAACTTAAACCACATTTTACGGGCTGTCTCGTTAAGCAGAAAACATGAATAAATATGCAAGCTATCGTCTTTGCGAGCAAAGCGAAGCAATCCAAGGTTGCCGAAATTCGCAAGCTTACTGGATTGCTTCGTCGCTACGCTCCTCGCAAAGATGAGCATGTGCATAATTATTCACGTATAATGCTTAACGAGACAGCCCCTTTACTGAAGTTTAAGTTCGCACTTGAGGAAAGAACTTAAGAAGCTGTATTCAACTTCACGCTTTTATGTTGACGCATTTGCGCGGCGATTTTTCGCAGATTGAGGAGGTGGCTTCGCCGCTTGCCAAGAAGGCAAGCAAGAAAACGCCGACGAAAAGCTGCGAAAAATCCACCGCAAAAGCTGCGTTGCCGGAGTTGAATACAGCTTCTTATTCCTGCAACACTTTAATAGCCAAAGCACGCAGTCGGGATTCGTCTTCTTGGGGGACTATGGCGCTTATGTGGATGCCGTCGGCTTGGTATTGGCAGTTTAGGACTTGCCCGCTTTCGTATATGCGGGATATTAGGGCGCCGGAATCCAGGGGGAGTATGACCGAAACCTCTGTGCGCATGGCAGAGAACTTATGTGTTATTGCGGCTTTTAAGCTATCTATGCCAATGCCGGTTTTGGCGGAGATGGCTATGCTTTCGCTTCCCAGCGCTAAGTGAGTTGTATCCAGGTGGTGCTTGTGGGGGGCGCCGGGGTTTGCGGCCTGGCTGCCTGCCCATTTGGCCGGGGTAATTTCTGTTGCAATATCGCATTTATTGTATACCATGAGAACGGGCTTGCTGCTGGCTTCCAGTTGGCTTAGCACCTCGTTAACAACTTCAATTTGCTGCGCTCTCTCCTCGGAGGAGGCGTCTACTACATGCAGCAGCAGGTCTGCGTGACGGGTTTCCTCTAATGTGGCACGGAAGGCGTTTACCAGGTCGTGAGGGAGTTTTTTTATGAAACCTACGGTGTCTATTAACAGGAATTCGCCGCTGCCGTAGTTTATGCGCCTGGAGATTGGGTCAAGGGTTGCGAATAATTTATCTTCTGCCAGTACATTGCTGCCGGAGAGATGGTTCATAAGCGTGGATTTGCCTGCGTTTGTATAGCCTACCAACGCCACAACCGGGATTTTGGAACGCTCGCGGCCTATGCGCTGGACATTGCGGCGGGATTTTATTTTGTCTATTTCCTTTTCAAGTTCCGTTACCCGGTCCCGCAGCAGCCGCCTGTCTACCTCCAGCTGGGTTTCACCTTCACCCCGGCGCGCACCGCCGCCCCCTCGCCCGCCGCCGCCCATACGACCCATATGTGTCCAGTAACCTGTCATGCGGGGCAGCAGGTATTTTGTTTGGGCCAGTTCTACTTGCAGCCGGCCCTCGTGGGTTTGGGCTCTGCTTGAGAAGATATCCAGGATTAGGGCTGTACGGTCTATGATTTCTATTTTCTTGCCCAGTTCCTTTTGAATATTGCGCAGTTGGGCTGGGGTTAGTTCGTCGTCAAATATTACTGCGTCGGCTTGCAGTTTTTGGATTTCCAGAATTAACTCCTGAAGCTTGCCATGGCCTATATAGTAGCTGCTATTGGGCTTGTCCCGGGGTTGCAGCATCTTGCCAACCGTTATAAACCCGGCGGTATTGGCCAGTTGCAAAAGTTCGTCCAGGGCTCCTGGGTCGTCCTTCCGCCCGTCTATGCCTACTAGGATTGTGCGTGCTATCTCGGCTTCGGCTTTTTTTGATGCGGTTGGGCGGATGTGAATATCGGCTTGGGTGATTGCCTCCCATAGCATGTTGTCGGGGATGGCGTTTACGCTAAAGGGGCCGTATAGGTTTACGGAAAGATTATCGTCATCGGATACGGCATCTAATATGCCAACCTGCATTGCGACAGGCATCCCCTCCAATACACCTACGGCGGCCATTGCGTCTAGGCGGAGGCTTTTTAGGGACTGGATATCTACGGACGATAGCCTGGGGTTGCCTGCTATACCGGCCGGCCGCTCAGGGGAGGGCTTACTTGGGGATTCCGGGTCGGGGGCCTGTTTCGTAGGCTGTTCACTCGTGCATCCTGGGCCGGTTGCTTGCGCAGGCTGTTCACTCGTGCATCTTTGGCCGGTGGCTTGCGCTGCAGGCGGCTCGCCCATGCGGCCCGGGTGGGTGTGAATGCAGCGTATCCCGCTAAGCCTGCTTTCTGAACGGCGTTTGCGCAGTGTGGGAAGGGATACCCTGTCTTGCTCACCTACCGTTACGGTTAAAATTCGCCCGGAACGGTCGATATACACCATGGCTTCCCGCCCGGTGGCCCCTGTGAAAAACGCCAGGGATTCCAGTATTTCTATTGTGCAAAACTGCTTGCGGTCTACTTCCATATCGTAGATACTTTCCAGCCGCTGTATAAATGTTTGGCGGATACCGCCTGTATTTCCTTGGACTTTGTTCATATTTCATTCTCTTTTCTGTTAATGGCTATGCCACTCAAAACCGGGAAGAAGCCTTTATCGGTATCATCAAAACCGCCAATATAGCAATCAATCTCAACTTGGATTATTCTATAATGATGCGTTTTTTGCGGCCCTGGCACGTTCCGTTGCGTTTAGAATTTTCTTGCGTAAGCGCAAGCTATGGGGTGTAACCTCTACTAATTCATCGTCTGTGATAAACTCCAGGCATTGCTCCAGGCTCATAATCTGGGGAGGAACCAGGCGCAGGGCCTCGTCTGTGCCGGATGCGCGGAAGTTCACGGCCTTTTTTTGCTTACATATATTTACTTCCATGTCGCCGCTGCGGGCGTTTCGCCCTATTACCATGCCGGTATAAACCTTTGTGCCGGGGCTTACAAACAGCGCGCCCCGCTCCTGGGCATTGTACATGCCGTAGGCTACGGCTTCACCTGTTTCGAAGGAGATTAACGAGCCTTGGGGCCGGTTTGGAATTTCGCCTTTATAGGGCGCGTAACCGTCGAATAGGGTGTTCATAATGCCGTTGCCTTTGGTGTCGGTAAGAAATTCTGACCGGTAGCCTATTAGGCCCCGGGCGGGGATGCTAAATTGAATGCGGGTATAGCCGGTTTGGCCGATGGTCATATTGCGCATTTCACCTTTGCGGGTGCTTAGCTTTTGTATTACCACGCCGGAAAACTCGTCCGGGATGTCTATTGCCGCTATTTCCATTGGCTCGTGACGCTCGCCGTTTATCTCTTTGTACAGTACCGACGGCTTGGATACTTGGAACTCGTAGCCTTCCCGGCGCATGGTTTCTATTAGAATAGAAAGATGCAGTTCGCCCCGGCCGGATACCTTAAATTTTTCCGTTGTTTCGGTTTCTTCTACCCGTAGGCTTACGTCGTTGTTAAGTTCCTTAAACAGCCTGTCCCGGACTTGGCGGGAGGTGAGAAACTTCCCCTCCAGGCCCGCAAAAGGGCTGTCGTTTACCATGAAAAACATTGCGATGGTGGGTTCGGATATTTTGCTAAAGGGTATTGCCACCGGGTTATCGGGCCCGCATAGGGTATCGCCTATTTTTATTTCCGGGATGCCGGAAATGGAAACTATGCTTCCTACACCGGCGGCGGCTACCGCTACGCTGTCAAGCCCCTCGAACTCATATAGTTTAGACACCTTTACCAATTTGCGCATTTCCGGCTCGTGGCTGTTGACTATTACCGCTTCGTCCCCTACCCGCATTATGCCGTTTTCCACTTTGCCCACACCTATGCGGCCCAGGTAGTTATTGTAATCTATATTGGAAATTAGGACTTGGGTATCGGCTGTTGGGTCGCCTTTTGGGGCGGGGATATGGCTTATAATTGTGTCGAAAAGGGGGGCCATTTTTTGCCCGGTGTCTTGGGGTGACGGGCTTGACCAGCCTTTTTTGGCAGAGGCGTATATAAAGGGCGAATCCAGCTGGGATTCCGATGCGTCTAATTCTAAAAACAGTTCCAGCACCTCGTCCACTACTTCTGTGGGCCTGGCGTCGTGGCGGTCGGTTTTGTTGATGCAGCATACTACCGGCAGGTTTAGTTCCAGGGCGTTTTTTAGTACAAATTTTGTTTGGGGCATTGGGCCTTCAAAGGCGTCTACTACCAGCACTACCCCGTCTACCATTTTTAGAACCCGTTCTACTTCGCCGCCAAAATCGGCGTGTCCGGGGGTGTCTATGATGTTTATTTTTGTGCCGTTATATGTTACAGAAGTGTTCTTTGCCAGTATTGTTATGCCTCTTTCGCGTTCCAGGTCGCCGGAATCCATTACTCTGTCTGCTATGGATTGGTTTTGCCTAAATGCGCCGCTTTGCCATAGGAACTGGTCTACCAGCGTTGTCTTTCCGTGGTCTACATGGGCTATTATTGCTATGTTGCGTAGGTTTGATGTTTCTGTCATGGGTGTCTCCTGTCTTTTGTTCGGGATTTGATGTGCATTATACCAGTTTAATGATAAAATAACCGAAAAACCTTAAAGCGAACGGAGGATTAGAATGAAACTGGCACAAAACGTAGCATTATTACCCATAACCCATGAAGGAGTGGGCAGCCTTAACCTGGTACTTGCCTGGGATGACAATCATCTGGTTCTTATAGACGCGGGTATACCGGACCAGGCCGACATGATAGCTAAAGCCATTGAAAACGAGGGCTTCCGGGCAGAAGATTTAACACATATTATTATTACCCATCAAGACTGGGACCATGTAGGCAGTATACACGACCTTATGAAACTGGCCCCAAGCGCAAAAACAGTTGCACATAAAAAAGAAGCCCCCTATATAGACGGGCGAGAACTGCCCATCAAATTGGCGGCTAAGCTGGAGAAATATGATTCATACTCGGAGGAAAATCGTGCCGGTTTAGACAATTGGAAGAAGACTTATACAAACTCACCCATCCCCGTAACGGAACAGGTGCAGGACGGCCAGGTGCTGCCCATATGCGGCGGTATTGAAATCGTGCATGTACCCGGGCATACGCCGGGGCATATAGCGGTATATTTCCGGGAAAGCCGCATTATGGTATGCGGGGACGCCGCTAATGTTGAAGACGGCAAGCTGGTAGGCTTTAACCCAATCCATATCCATGATGTGGATATGGCCAATGAATCCTTGGAAAAAATCAAAGGCTATGATTTAAACGGGGCAGTTACGTACCATACTGGGTTTTTGGCTTATTCCTGATACCCATATACGATTTAATTTGCGGGACATGCTGAAACACATGAATAACAACAAGCACAAGCCCCACCCTTGCAGTAAGCCCGTGAATACTGCTAAATACCGCCATCCCCCCTATGCCGAAGGAGAAATAGCCCACGGCAAGGAACCCTGCAGCAATAGAAATACCCCAAACCACCAGCAAAAGAATATTAACGGCGTATTTCCATTTCAGCGACTTTTTAATTGTCCCGGCAAGAAGTGACTTAGTAACGGCCATTAACCATCTGCTGTGTATGCATACATGCACGGTAAAAAACAATGCACAACCGGTTCCCACAATAGCATGGAAGGCAAAGTTGCTGTTATCCCATCTTACGAAGGATAAAGCCAGGAAAACGGTCATCAATATATCTACTATAATTTTGGTGGTTTTGCTTTTGCCTAAAGATTTCATATGCCTCACCTTTTGTTTACTTGGAAGCTGTATATAAATGCTCTTCCGCTAATATATATTGCACTAGCTTAATATAAGCGTCCGCATCAACATGAAGTTCCAACTGGGAATGAAAGGGCAAGGAAGCAGGCTCCCAGACACCGCCCTCAATACGGCTCATGTTAAAAATAGCCTCCATAGACCTTGCGCCATGCTTGAACTCAGGCACCAGCAGCATTGCATGAATGATAGCCGGGGAAATTTGCGTTTTACCAATATTAATATCCAGCTTTCGTTCGCACAAGCTTCGGATAAGCAAAGCCCTGCGCAAGACATGGTTTTTGTCGTTTTTATCTTTTGGGTTTGGGCCCAGCACATTAATAGTACCCTGTAGCCTGCTGACAAAATCAGGGCCTTTGACGTTTGCGAAGTCATGCATAGCTTTTTCTGCATATTTCCGCACATCCTGGTCAGACCCTTCTACAGATTTTGGCTTTGGCCGCACAAACTCCTCAAAACTGGAAGCCGTACCCCCAGCGAACACAAGTATGCACTTACCCAGCGGATGTTCCCCGCTCTCGTCCCTGAATCGCCCATCCTGCATCGGCATTAGGAACGACTTTATCCAGCCCAAGGCAGCGCCGTCCTTATCTGAATCAAACTCATCAAAGAAAACCAGCGGCAGCTTGCCTTCGAGGATAACGTCACGTACCTTCTGGAACGCTGCACCCAAATCTGTAACGCTAAGAAATTGGGAGACGTTAAACTCAAGCTTTTCAACTATTCCAGGCAGGATATTCTTCGCAATTTGCGTAACGCCAAAGGATTTGCCTGAGCCAGGAGAGCCAAACACGGCAATAGAAAGGGGGCGAACGGGGTTGCTTGTGGGGCTGCTTGCATAATTCAGGATGAGATTGCGTATGTTTTGGTATGACTCAATCTCCCAGCGGTCGATGGTTGTAAGCGCGCCCATTTTTAGCTGCGGCAAGCCGTCAATTATCTTCGAGCCTTCCAAAACATACTCAAATGCCACGTCATAAATACGCTTGTTACCCACATTGTTCGTTATTGTCCAGTCTGTGGGAATGTGCAATACGCCTTCTTCATTGGCTTTAAGAGGAATGGGGAATGCAGCCCATTGTTTTTCCTCGACATTAAATTGGATATCAAGCGTATCCTTTTCCTCATCCAATTGGAAACCTGTTAATATCGAAGCTTCGCCTGCTTCTAAAACATGCCTTAACATGGTACCTATTCCCACGACAGCGTTAATATCGTCATTGACATCTTGCCCGTGCAATAACTCAGTTAAATAATTACATATCAAAAGCCAAAGATTTTCTAAAGGAATATCATCCAAATTATTTGGCAGCCTACGTTTTATTGTATCACCAAATATTCCTTTGCCTGATAAAATGAGGGGAATCTGTTGGATAAAAAGGCTGGCGGCTATGTCAAACGCCAGTACAGACTCTCCTTGCCGCCGCTGGCTTATCGCTCCTTCTATGCCGCCGTGGGTAAGCGAAATTGCGGCTTCAAGTTGACCGCTTTGGCTGCGGGGCGAAATAATGACGGCACCGTCAAATTCAAATAAAACAAAAAGAATCTGTGCGTCCAGCAAATAATTTATTGCTGGGTTGCTTTGGATTTGCTGGATAAGCTCGGAAGCAGTTCTTTCCCACGATATTTGCCGGCTTATCATCGCACCGGCCGAACGCAGTATGTTTGCGTCAAGCATCAAAAAACACTTGCTTGCTACCTTTTTAAACTGCTCCTTGTCTGGCATTGATTTATTTGATGCCCAGAAAACACATCGGCTGTTATCCGGCAGAGACAAACCGCAGCAGCCTTCGTCCCAAACAACCAGTAAATCCGCAGGTTTATCAGTGTTTTCCGGAGGTATGGAATATATATTATTCGGGGTTGTCCCTTCACGGTATCCCAGATGGCGGCTGGCGGAAAAATATTTATAGTTGTCGTTGGTTTCATATTGACTTAACTCATAATAGTCTCTATGAAATTCATCGTTATTGTCTGAGTGCATGGTATGATGACCACCGCGGCCATGTTCGTCTTCAAGTGCTGAAATAATCGACTTGTGAATGAGTTTCATTCCGCCCGACCATGTAAACTCGTGATAAATCCTGCTTAAATTGTATGAATAAACTAAATTCCTTGCATGACCGTAATATGCAATATTCATGATAATCTTCATCCTTGTTTCACCAGCCCACGCCTATGGCGAACGATATGAAATACTGTATATGCAATAGCCAAATGAACAGAGACTACATGCAATACGATGTGAAGAATTACATTGGATGTAACCCTTATGGCGCGCCGGGTTTTTGAAGATGAACTATCTGTCCCCATGGGTTTGGCTGGGGCCAGCCTAATTACAATAGGATTCATGATGGGCCTTACATATTGGAAGATGCGCTTTAGGATACAAATAGTTGTATACACTACCCCCACCCTGGCCGCAAGGCCGTGAATCCTGCCGAATACAATTAAGCCCCCAATGCCGCCAATGGTTGACGCTAATGCAATCATGCCGGTGATGATTACTGTCAGCCATATTGCTGTCAGCAAAATATTCTTCCTTGCAAAGCACTTCGTTAGTACAGTTTTCATGATGTTGCTCCCTTCGGTTTTTTAATATAAGTAGATTATAACAGCCTAAGGTAAACCAGCAACCACTAAAAGTTAAAACGCCGGTAAACACAGTTAAACAATTGGTAAACTAAATTACCCTAAAGCGATACCCCGAACCCCAAACGGTTTGTATATATGTCGGGTTTTGCGGGTCTTTTTCGATTTTTTCCCGTAGGCGGTTTATATGAACAGCTACAGTTTTAAGGTCGCCTATGGCGTCCATCCCCCATATATATTCGTATAAATGCTCTTTGCTAAATACCATGTCGGGGTTGGAAATTAGAAATACCAGCAACTCATATTCCCTGTGTTTTAGGTCTATTTCCGTGCCGTGTGCGTATGTGCGGCGGGTTGCTGTATTCACAGATATTGGGCCTACGTTTATCTCGTTTATTCTTGTATTGGGTGCTGCGCTATTTTTAGCTTTTAGCCTTTCGTATTGTGCCAGGTTGGCCTTGACCCTTGCCACTAATTCTGTTGGGGAGAAGGGCTTTGATATATAATCATCTGCCCCCAGACCCAGGCCCCTTATTTTGTCTGTATCTTCCCCTTTGGCTGTTACCATTATTATTGGTACATCTATCTTGCCGCGTATGCTGCGGCAGATATCGTAGCCGTTCATGCTTGGGAGCATTATGTCCAGGAGTATTAGGTCGTGGCTTTCTTCTTTGGCTTTTTTATAGCCCTCTAGGCCATCGGTTTCTATGGTTATTTCATAGCCTTCTATTTGTAGAAAATCGCGCAGTATTTCGGCTATGGCTATGTCGTCTTCTACTATTAATATTTTTTTCATTGTATCTCCGCTCTCATGGTTTAGAACCTATGCCCGTCACGGGCAAAGTGATTATAACCCTTAATCCGCCTTCCGGTGGGTTTTCTGCACTAATTGCGCCATTCAGGCGCAGTATAATTTTTGAGGAAATGGCAAGCCCTAGGCCGCTGCCTTTTGCCGGGTTGTTTCTTGATGCGTTTGCCCTGTAAAACACGTCGAATATCTTTGAAAGCATTTCTTCCGGGATGCCTGGGCCATTGTCTTGTATGATTATGTTAACATTGCCGTTATTGGTTTTTTTGCATAAGATACTGGCACGGGCGTCAATTCTATTGCTGTATTTTAGGCTGTTGCCCAAGATATTTTGAAGTATATTTTTGAATTGTATCCTGTCTATTAATACAGGCACCCCGTATGCGTTTTCCGTCAGGCTAACTTTAAGGCCCATTGCCTGATATTCATCAGTAAGCCCCGTAACCATGTTGGCAAGTTCCCGGCCTATGTCAACAGGCTCTATGTTAAAAGGAAACTCCCCTATATCTATTTTGGAAAACGTGAACAATTGCTTAATGATATATTCGATATCCTCTGTTTTTGACTGAATGATATCCAGGTATTTCTCACGCATTTCCGGGGTAGAGGCTATGCCTTTTCTTAGGCCTTCTATATAGGCTTTTACAGCGGTTAGCGGTGTACGCAGGTCGTGGGATATGCCTGCTATCAGTTCCCTCCGGCTGGTTTCGTCGGCCTGCCGCTGCTGTACCATTTGTGACAGGTGGGCGGCCATATGGTTAAAGTCGGAACATACCGCGTCAAACTCGTCTCCCGCGCTGTGATTTATACGGTGGGTTAGGTTGCCGCTTGCTATTTCCTGTACGCCGCCGGCTAAAGTGTTTATTGGGGTCATTATGCGGTTGGTGATGTATTTTGCCAGCAGTACATTGGCCAGGACTATCATGACCAGCAAGCAGAGCAGGATTATGGGGATAGTGAAGTTTGGCCCGGTTAGAAACTCTTCCAAGGCGTGGCGGTGAAGGTCCGGCAGGATGATTATATAGTCGCCCATGCCTGAATGATACAGCGAGATATTGCTTGTTACATATGTGAAATTGCCCCGGGCAAAGGCTTCGGCGGTTTCGGATTGGCTAACGGCCGGGATATGGGGCATATCCGCAAAACGGCCCCCAAGCCCGCCCCTGGTTTGGGCCGTACTGTCTACAACTATAAAGCGTACGCCCAGGAATATGATGGCGGTTATGGCTATTGGGGATAGTGCCATTATTATGTTGGATATGAATAAGCGGCGCTTTATGGTCATGGGGCACCTCGTTTGTATGTATGCGAATAGCCTAAAATATCACCCTCACCCAAGGGCCCCGCGCTTATGAAGTATCCATTTATCCCTATCCAGCGGGTCAATTCCACGGCGCTTGCCTATTGCTCCAAGTTCCGTGGGGCATTTTTTATAGCCGTGAAAATCTATGTTAATAATGCCCTTGCCGGAGGTTAGCGACGCGAACCTGGCGGGGTAGTCCATTGTAGTGGCTACGGGTACTATGGCCTCTATTTCTACGCTGCCGCCTGTTATTAGGGGGGTGTCGAACTCGCCGCGCATTTCTATTATGTCGCCTATCAGCCTGCCGCATAGGGTTTCGTCTGCTGTTAGCCTTAGCTTGACCAAGGGCTCCAGCAAACTTGGGCCGGCATTTTCCAGGGCCTTCATTACAGCAATCGGGGTTGCCAGGAAAAAATCCAGGGGGTGGGTGTGGAATTTATGGTCATTCCCGTCTATCAGCGTTACTTTTAAGTCTGTTACTTCCCAGCCCAAGCGGCCTTGTTTCAAGGCCTCGGTTACGGCGGCGGCTACGTGGTTTTGATAGTGATATTTAAGGGTGTGACCGTCTATTATGGATTCGTATTTGTATCCGCTGCCCGGTGGCAATGGGTCTGCTTGCAGTTTTACCACGGCCCAGCAGGGCTTTGGCATTGTATACTGCTCCAGGCCTATGCCTTGGCTTGACGGGGTTTCTTTATATATTACCGACGGGGCGGAGAATGATACCGCCAGGTTGTAGCGCTCTTGCAGCAGGTAAGTTAGGACTTCCAGTTGGATTTTGCCCATTATGCTTATTACCAGTTCCCGTTCTTCCCGGTGCCAGATGTAGTCCATTAGCGGGTCTTCGGCAGACAGTTCCGAAACGGCTTGCAGCAGTTGGCTTTCGCTGCCCGTGGGGCCGGTTACTTGCACGGTGAACAGGGGCGCGGATATGCGCGGGCTGTGCCGGTTTAAGATTTGGCCAACCATGTCACCCACTTTTGCGCCGGTAAGCCCACAGATGGCGGCTATTTCATTGCCGCATATTTGGCTTGCGTCTTCCCGTTTTGCACCTGAAACTTTGCGGATTTGGGTAATTTTTTCATTAACAGGGTCGTGGCCCGGGCGGTGGATGGTTATGGTATCGCGGTTTTTTAGGCTGCCGGAATATAGCCGTACATGGGCGACTTTGCCCAGGGTTTTGTCATGTTCGATTTTGTAAACTATCCCGGCTGGGTCGCCGGTTGGGGCTGGGGGCATTGCGGGCAAGTATTTTTTTATGGCCTGGGCAAGTATTGGTATGCCTATCCCGTTTATTGCCGCGCCGTGTACCAGCGGGAATGCCGTTGCGCTTGCGGTTTGGCGTATTAGTGCGGCTTCTATATCCTTTATGCTTGGGTCTTGCCCTTCTAGGTATATGGCGGCAAGTTCGTCGTCGTTTTCGCATAACTCTAATATGCCGTCTTCGGATATTGGGCTGTTTTCTACGGATATGCCGGTGCCGTAAGCTTTGCTTGATTGGGCTGCTTGCTCCGGGTTTTGGTAATGGGTTATTGGGATTATTTTTGGGCTTAGCTTAGTACATAGCGATTTTAGTACCGCGTCCGGCCGGCAGCCCGGGCGGTCCAGTTTGTTTAGGAAAATTATTGTGGGGATGCCCATTTCGCGTAAGGCTTTCCAGAATCGCTCGGTTTGGGACTGTATCCCTTCCGCCGCCGATACCACCAGCACCGCCGCGTCCAGCACCGATAGCGCCCGCTCTACTTCGCCTGTAAAATCCATGTGGCCGGGGGTGTCTATTATATTTACACGCAAATTATCCCACTCCATAGTTATGGACGCCGATGCTACGGATATGCCGCGCTGGCGCTCTATGGGCAGGAAGTCGGTTTGGGTGTTGCCTTTGTCTACCGTGCCCAGGGCCCTTACGGCCCCGGTGTGGTATAGGATTTGCTCTACGGTTGTGGTTTTGCCCGCGTCTACATGGGCCAGGAAACCTAGGTTTAGTAATCGCAATTTGGCACCCTCTATATTTCGTTATAAGGCATATGCCTGTGATTGCCCAGCCCTAGATTGTCAAATTCGTCTAGGCCTTGGGTTCTTTGCACGCCTATTTTTCTTAGTACTTTATTAATTGGCTCGTCCAGCAATCTTTCAGGCCAGGGGATGCTAATGTCAATACTGCCAGTATCGCTTTTATATGATTCTACCAGCTTGCCTTTATTAAAAATGCCGGCGGCTTGGGTGCCCGCTCCGCCAAAATAATCTGTTTCGATGTATGCAAAATAGCCGTCAACGCTGGCTGTTTCAAGGTATTTTTCCAGCCTTGAATCTAAAAAATCGAATGGCTTAATTAAGCCGCCGGTGTTATCTAGAATGACCTGCCTGCATATGGTTTCGGTTAATATTTCGCATAGAAATAAAAGTTCGAAGCCTTGCTGCAACTGTTCTACGGTTGCCTGCACTGGGTTAAGCGGTGCTAGAATGTTTTGGATTATTGCGGGTTTTCCTATAATGCCTTGAATCATATGTCCCACTGTTTATCACCTGCCATAAAAATCGCCAATCTTACCCAAACACTGGCCAATCGAATGATAATATCCTGAATATATCACAGGGTCGAAGTGGGTTAGGTTAATCCCATCTGAAATATCTATTGTATGGTCTATTTGCACGTCTTTAATAGGGCAAAAATAGGTATGTGTATCGCCGGTTTGAACAATTTTCGACACCTCGCATTCGTAAACCCATTTGCTGATATCTAAGGTAGGAGCGTTAACTGCATTTCCTTTGCTGTGGCTGTATGGAATCGCGTCTTTTAAGTTTTCCTTGCCAGAACTGGAGCCAAAATAGTCCATTAATTCCAGCATACCCGTGCTTACAAGGTTTGCGGATAACGCTTTGTTTGCTGCAGCGTTTTCCTTGGTTTGCTTCGTGCCGTTCATGCTTATTACCAGCATGTAACGGTCGGTATCCCAGGTAACGCTTACCCATGTAATTGGCGCGAAATTCGCAGTTCCGTTTTCATTGTATGTCCCGATTATAAATGCCGGCTGCACACACATTGAAAAATCATTGCCTACAGATTTTCTGGTGTTCATTTCATCAACCCTTTCGCCTTGAATGTTTGTGAATTACGAATGCCCGGTCCGCCCGATTATCTCATCTTGCAGGGCCCGGCTTAGGTTGCCGAAGTAGTCGCTGTATCCAGCTACCCTTACTATTAGGTCTCGATATTCTTGCGGGTTTGCCTGGGCTTTAATTAAGGTTTCCCGGTCTACTACATTAAACTGGATATGGTGCCCGTCCATGTTGAAGTAGGAAGTTACGACGCTTGCCATGATTTCAAGCCCCTTCTCGCCTGCTATTAGGCCCGGGGTGAATTTTTGGTTTAGCAAGGTGCCGCCGGTGATTAGATGGTCCATTTTTGCGGCGGATTTTAGTGCGGCGGTTGGGCCGTTTACGTCCGCACCGCCGGATGGGGAAATACCCTCGGATACGGGTCGCCCGGATTTACGTCCACAGGGCAGGGCGCCTGTAACTTCGCCGAAATAGATATGGCAAGTGGTAGGCAGCATGTTTACCCGGTAGTGGCCGCCCCGGGTGTTGGGGCGCCCGGTTACGGTTTTATGGTAGTGGCCAAAAATTTCTTGCATTATAGTATCGGCTTTATCGTCGTCGTTGCCGTATTTTGGGGTTTTGTTGGTTACTATAGCATGTGTTTCGTCGTGGCCCGCGAAGTTGGCAGCCAGCGCCACGGACAGTTGGCTTATTGGGATTAGTTTTTCTTCGAATACGGCGTGTTTTATTGCGGAAAGGGAATCTGTCACGGTGCCAATGCCCACCCCTTGGATATAGCTGGTGTTGTATCTTGCGCCCCCGGCGTTGTAGTCCTTTCCTTTAGCGATGCAGTCGTTTACTACAATTGACAGGAAGGGCACGGGGAGGTAACGGGCGTAGATTGATTCTATTATATTTGAGCCTTCATGCTTGATATCCACGAAGTAATCTATTTGCTTTTTATAGGCATCTACCAAATTTTCATAGCTTGTGAAGTCTTCCATTTTACCGGTTTTAGGGCCAAGCTGCACTTTGCCCATCGGGTCATAGCCGTTATTTAGAGTTAGTTCCAGGATTTTGGGCAGGTTGAAATATCCAGTTAAGATATAGGCTTCATTACCGAACGCGCCGGTTTCTACGCAGCCGCTGGCACCCCCTTGCCTGGCGTCGTCCATGGTTTTACCGGCGTTTAACAGCTGCTGTATTATGGCATCGGTATTATAAAACGCGGGCTGCCCCCAGCCTTTGCGGGAGATCTCGCAGGCACGCTTTAGGAAGGCCCGTGGGGTTTTGCGGCTTATTTGCACGTTGGAACTGGGTTGAAGCAGGCGCATCTCGTCCATACAGTCTAGGATTAGGTAGCTTACTTCGTTTACGCCGCTTGTGCCGTCTTCGGCTATGCCGCCGGTGTTTATGTTGGCGAAATCTGTATAGGTGCTGCTTTCTTTTAGGGTTATGCCTACCTTGGGCGGGGCCGGTTGGTTATTGAATTTTACCCACAGGCATTCCAGCAGTTCCCGGGCTTTATTGCTGTCTAAACTGCCTGCGGCACAGTCTGACTTGTAGAATGGGTAGAGATGCTGGTCTAACCGGCCGGGGCTGAAGGCGTCCCAGGGGTTGATTTCCATTGTCACACCCAGGTGCACAAACCAGTACATTTGAATGGCTTGCCAGTAGGTTTGGGGCTTATTTGCGGGTACTACATCGCAGTTTGCGGCTATTTGAAGCAGTTCGGCTTGGCGGGTTTCGTCTGTTTCTTTTTCCGCAAGTTCTTTGGCATAGGTGGCGTAGCGCTTGCCTAGGGTTATTATTGCGTCGCAGCAGATGCTCATTGCTGTAAGTTGTTCGCGCTTCTGGGTTGCCTCCGGGTCGGTTTTGTAGTCTAGGTTTTCTATTGCGCTGGCAATGTCGTTCTTATAGTCTGTGAAGCCTTTTTGGTAAATATTATTTGAGCCCACTGTGTGGCCGGGGCCGCGCTGCTCCATAAACTCTGTAAAGATACCGGCTGCGTAGCATTCTTTCCATTTTGGTGACATTGCGGCCAGTATCCTTTCACGGAGGGCCCGGTCTTTCCAGTATGGGATTATCACTTCTTCTTGGGCGCGGATATCCTCCGGCTTTACCCGGAAGGATACCAGTTCCCGCTCGTTCATGACCTGTAGGTCCTGGGTTGTATGACAGCAGATTTCCGGGAAGCTTGGGGCGGCTTGGGGGCGGTGGCCTTTTTCGCCTACTATTAACTCGCCTTCGCCTATCCATAGAATTTTGTTTTCCATGATATGGCGGAAGGCCAGGGCGCGCAGTTCCGGCACGGATACCCGGCCTTCGTACAGCTTGTAGGCTTCGGTTTCCAACAGCGCCCTCTCCATACATAAGCGGGGCTGGGTGGTTTCGCTTTCATGCCTTAGGCGGCGGGTTCTTTCGGTTAGTCCGCGTTTCATTGGGGCTGTCCTTTCTGGCTTGTCGCGCTTAGTGGCTCACAGAACCGGGGGCTGCATTTGGAGTTCCCCTACTTCCACTGCTCTATTTTTACCGCCAGTTTACGCTCGAAAAACATATCATCATAGTCAAAGCTGCCTTTCCGTGCGGTTAGAAGGGCCTTTCTTCCGGTTGCGTTTCTTGTAAAAATTAGATTTCCGCGCCCGATATGTTTTCTCCAAGATTCATTCATGACTTCCGCATTGGTTTTATTATTGGAAAACAGGGCCGGCACATTGAAATATGATGTTCTAAAACGGTTCTGAAGTTGGATTATATAGCGGGGGTTATCTATGCGCTGGTATATCTCTTGTACGCATTTGATAAATAGATTGTTTTCGTAAACCGTTGCCCCGTGCAGCCTTATTGTGTATAAATCCGGCTCTTCGGCGCTAAAACTGCGGGTTCTTTCTGTTCGGCTGGATACCAGGGCCTTTGGGGTTTGTATTGCCCTGGTGGTGCACAGGGCGCTTAGGACGGCGCTGCCTACCCGCTGCATGTTTTTAACCGGGTTGTAATGCCCTACCAGCCTGACCAGGTAGTATAAATGCCAAAGGTTGCCTAAAGCGGTAATCACCAGCCCCAGGTCAAAATCATTGTATAGGGAATAAATAATAAGTCCGGTTTGTACCAATAGCACCCAGAAATGCTTATGCAAATTGTTTAGGGCAAGAGTTTTTAACCGCACCTCTTTTTTTGCGCGGATTTGCAGGTTGTTTACAATTTTTATGTCTTCGCCGCCATAGGTTTCTAAGATTTCCTTCCAGCGGTGCCTTGTGCCGGCCCGGTCTTTTGCTTGGGTGTACAACCAGGCTGTTTATTGCCGGGCAATCCCAGCCTTCCCCCAGCAGCGCTACGGTTCCTATTACAATATTGAGTTTTTTCTCTGTTACGGCGTCTGTGATTATGCCTACCAGCCGGTTTTTGTATGCGTCACGAATATTGATTGATACATAGCCTGCAAGCCCTATGTCGTTAAACTCGCATTCCGGCAGCCGTTCTTTTACAAATGGGATTAAAGCTTGCGGGATTACCTTTAGGCTTCCTGTTAGGATTGCCGCGCTTGGGCAGAGGTTTGCCTGGATGATTTTTTTGAAAATTGGGACTACGCCTATTTTAGTATTGTCGTCATGCTCCAGCGCTTCCCGGCGGATATAATCAACCAGTATGGCCATACTTAGGTCGCCTTTTAGGCAAGCGTATTCCCGGCGAACTATTTCTATTATGCTGTCCATCTTGCCTATGCTGCCGGCCATTAGTTTTTTAAGCGCTATATTACTTTGCAAATTTACTCTTTTTCTTTCAAAGCCGCCGGCCCTTGCCAAGTCGTTGCGAATTTTTTCCATTATAGCGCGGTGGTTTTTAAAGGGTTCCGCGTCATCAACCAACACCCCTTGCAGCATGATTTCCAGCCATACCATGTCCAGGGCTGGGATTTTGGCCCCGCCACCAAGGGCCCGGACTATATCACCTTTTGGGGCTTGGCCCACCCATTCTAGAAAAATTAGCAAACTGCTGTAGTATTTTGGGTTTTCTAAAATCCTCTCCTCGTGCTGGGCGTAGTGGTTAATTTCCGGTAGATTGCTTATTGCGTGGATAAACTCTTGGTTTTCTATCAACTCTTGGGCAAAGTTGTAAAACCGTCCTTGAATGTCTAGGGCGGCCGCTTCTTCCTTGTGGGATAGCTTGTTAAATACTATGAAATCCTGGTGCGGGCACAGGTCATTGGTTGCTACAAGTTCCGGCACAGATATTTCACAGTCTACCGGGCCGCATATTTCTACGTACCTATCCCATTCACTTTTATCTACATCGTATGGGGGTGTTGCGGTTAGGGCAATGGTTTTTATGCCTTCCAGGGCTTTTAGCACTTCGGTTAGGCTTTTCCACCAGGCGCTGCGTAGATGGTGGGCTTCGTCCAGCACTATTACCTCTATGTTCTTTGCTTTTAACTCGGCTATCAAGTCGTATTCTATGGCCTTGCCGCGGATGCCGGTTTTTGTATTTTCCTCTTCCTCCGCTTCTGGTTGCTCGTCTATTTTTCTGCGGCGGTGGGCGAAGTGCAGCCCTTGATAAGTGGCTGCGTTGAAGCGGTTTAGGTTGTATATGTCTGTGCTAATGAAGCCCGGGGCGGGGTTGTCTTGCACGAACAGGGTCATAAAACGGTCTATCCACTGGTTTTTTATTGTTAAGGTAGGGGATAGGATTAGAACGTTCTTGTTTAATCGGCGCACTATTTCTAAGCCTAGGATTGTTTTGCCTGAGCCGGGGGCTGCTACTATGTTTAGCTTGTTATCGTGCATGTGGGTTTCAAGTTCTGCCAGCACATCTGCTTGATATTTCCGCCAGGGGTATTTGAAGTTGTAATTTTCTAAAAACATGCTTCACCTTAGTTCCGTTTCGAACCTATGAGCTGCCGGACTTCTTTCCGGTATCTGCTTATGTGTTCGCTATTTTCGGCTTGGTAGAGATGGTTTCTCATTTGTTATATGCAATGGGCAAACCGCATTTCTTAAATTTTTCGGCAAGTTCGTTCATTCTTTGGCTGCCGGGGGTTAAGAATTGGCCTTTCGCAGCCATTCCTATACGTTTGTATTTATCTGTGCCGATGGCATGATACGGCAGCAGCCGTATTTTTTCTACCCGGATATTTTGTGATAAATAGTGCATGATTGCGTCAATTTCTTCATTATTGTTGGCGCCTTCTATTATGGGAATGCGTATCTCAATTTTTGCGCCGGTATCGCTTAGCTTTTTTAGGTTTTCCAGGATAAGCTGGTTGCCATGCCCGGTAAATTGCGAATGTTTTGCGCTGTTAAACAGCTTCACGTCGTATAGGAAAACATCGGTGTATGGCAGTATGTTTTCAAATGCCTGGAATGGCACATGCCCGCAGGTGTCGATGGCAACATGAAACCCTTTGCGCTTTAGCCCACTTGTTAAGGAATGCAAAAAAGCCGGGGGCTGGGTAAGCACTTCCCCGCCGGAAAGTGTAACCCCGCCGCCGGAGTTTTGGTAGAACTCTGCGTCTTTTTCCGCGATATTTATCAGTTCCTGTGGGGTGTAGGCCTTGCCTACTACTTCCCGGGCGCCGTAAATACACCCGCCGCCGGGGCTATGTGAATGCACATAATCGCAATTTTCGGCAGCGCCGGTTATGCTGCTGCAATTGGCACAACTGCGGCACCTGTCTGCGAAAAACATCACTTGGGGCTCGTAGCTTTGGCCTTCCGGGTTGTGGCACCACTTGCAGCTAAGGGGGCAGCCTTTGAAAAAGAATGTGGTGCGTATACCGTCCCCGTCGTGCAGGCTAAACCTTTGGATGTTGAATATAATAGCGCTTTCGGTTTTCATGTTACAGCCTTATCCACATGGCTGGGCGGACGCCGATACCATGATCCGCAGGCATACCCGTCACAGAAATCTGTGTATCATGCTTGTAAACAAACGTGACGGCACCGCGTGTTGTGCCGGTTGTCCTAAGCCACCAGTAGTCTAGGTTATCCAGATCATCCACGTCATCCAGATCCATTTCCTCGCCTTGCGTCCGTTTGCTAAGTTCCAGATGCTTCATGATTTCATCAATGCTTAACAAAAAAATCTTATCTATTGTGTCTTTGCCACCCTTGCCAGCGCCGGGGTTAAACGTTCTAAGGAAACTTCTATGGGGATTGTCGGAGGTGACTACATGGGTTTCCAATATCCGAGATTGGTCCTTATTTGAAAAGCTGTTGTAAAAATCTTCGTTCAGATACCGGCGTAATGAGCATTCATCCCATGACGCCGTATTAAATAGGCCCCCGAAAGTACTCTTATCGTTAAATCTGCGTTCTGCAAGCATGGTTTCTTTTAATATTAGGGCTCTTTTTCCCATGCCGCGGCCCGGCATGTTAGACACTTCTAGTACCCGCCAATCGTAGCGGCCAAAGCGTATTATATCGCCGGGGTTGACGTCGGAATCGGGTGCATTGTTGGTGGTTTCAGGCTTTTGGTTTTTTGCGGATTCAGCGGCCTTTGTGTTGGCTTCATTTGCGGCGGCAGATTCTGCGGCTTCTCTTGTGGCGGCAGCCTCTGCGGCTTTTGCTGCGGATTCTCTTGCGGCGGCAGCTTCCTCGGCAGCCCTGGCTGCGGATTCTCTTGCGGCAGCGGCTTCCTCCGCGTCCTTTGCTTTGGCCTCCCGTGCTTCCACCTCTTTTATGGCCTTTTCGATCTTTAGCCTCTCCCATTCATTGCGGTGGGGCTTGACTATAAATTCCAGCCTATGCCTGGCCTCTTCCTTAGTGGCAATGGGCCGTGCTATTCCATGCTCATCGGTAAAGCCGCATATATTGCAGTATTGCGCACTTTCTGGGCACTTAGTCTCACATACCGGACATACGCTCATGATCGTCCTCCTATCGGCCCATTATGGGCAATTTCGTCACCATCCGAGCATGAAAATCCCTTTTGTCGGTATCATCTAAATCAGAAAAAGGTTGTCCATTTGTATCAAAACCGGATTTTCGTATTAATATATATTTTTATTACAGCCGCAGCCACAAGGCCGGCCTGACGCCGATATCAGCATTATCCACAACACTGCCTTGTATACCTATTTGCGTGTCATGGTCATGAACATACGACATGCCGAAAACTGTGCCGGGTGTTCTAAGCCACCATGTGGCATCCTGTCCCCTTTTCTTGCCTCCTGCCTGCTTGCTAAATTCCAAATACTCCATGACTTCATCAATGCTTAATAAAAAAATATTATCGGTTGTGTCTTTGCCTCCCGTGCCAGTACGGGGGCTTAAAATGCCGGTGATGAAACCTACATGAGGATTATTTGGGGTAACAACATTGGTTTCCAGTATCCGAGATTTGTCTTTATCTGAGAAGCTGTTGTAGAAATCTTCGTTAAGATACTGGCGTAACGAGCATCTCTCCCATGTTACATGTGTGCTGATAAATGACCCTATAAAACTTATTTCGTGAAATATTCGATTTTCCAACACCGTTTCTTTTAGTATTAAGGCCTTTTTGCCCTTGCCTCGGCCCCGGAGTTTTGACACCTTTAGCACTCGCCAGTTGTAGTGGCCAAAGCATATTATATCGCCGGGGTTAACGTCGGAATCGGAGGTATTGTTGGTGGTTTCAGGATTCTGATTATTTGCGGTTTCTTCGGCCTTAGTGGGGGCGGCTTCCTCGGGGGGATTGGCGGCCTCTTTCTCTGCGGTGGATTTTGTACGTTTGACGGCCTTTGCAGTGGTAGCTTTAGAAGACTTGCCGGTCTTTGTTGTTGCTTCATTTGCGGTGGCGGCCTCAGCGGCCTTTGCTGCGGCCTCTCTTGTTGCAGCAGCTTCCTCGGCGGCTTTTGCTGCGGCCTCTCGTGCGGCAGCGGCTTCCTCTGCGGCCTTTACTTTGGCCTCCCGTGCTTCCACCTCTTTGATGGCCTTTTCGACCTTTAGCCTCTCCCATTCATTACGGTGGGGCTTGATTATAAACTCCAGCCTATGCTGGGCCTCTTCCAGGGTGGCAATGGGGCGGGCTATTCCTTGTTCGTCTTTAAAGCCGCATTTATCGCAGTATTGTGCGCCTTGTAGGCATTTAGTCTCGCATACCGGGCATAATGTCATATGGTATTCCTCCAATTATATAGCAATTTCACTTTAAATCAGTCCCGTCTGTCGCCAAAAACCCATAGAAGCGTTCGCGATTTTCGGCTTGGCCGGGACTGTTTAAAGCATAAATTGCTATAGCTGTAGCCACAAAGCGGGACGTATGCCCAAAGGCTTGTCAACATCTGAACCCATTAAATTTACTCGTCTATCATAGTCCGTAACAAAGGCTGCAAAAATATTATTATGGCCTGGTGAACGCAGCCACCATAAGGTTTTATAGGGAGGTTTGCCTTCGCACCATAGTTCCGTACGCTTACTGGCCTCGTGGTATTCCATGATTTCATCTATGCTTAATAAGAAAATCATGTCGAATGTGCTATTGCCCCCAGTGCTGCCAAAAAAAGATGACTTTTCAGGGTTATCTTTATTTTCTAAGAATGTTTCCAATATGCGAGAACGGTCATCCTCGGAAAAGCTATTATAGAAATCCTCGTTTAGATACCGGCGCAAGGTGCTGTGCTCCCAGGTTATGGTCTTATTTCTAAATACTTTGCTCCATTTCCACTCCGTATCGTATTCCCGTTCTTCCAGTATTTCTTCGCTAAGCAGAAATGCCCTGTGGCCTTGGTCTGGTATTTCAGCCACTGTTAGCACCCGCCAGTCATAACCACCAAAGCTTATTATATCGCCGGGTATTAGCTCTGGTGCAGTGGTTTTTGTATTTACATCTGTTTGGGTGGTTTGTGTTTCGATGGTCTCGCCGGCGTCTAGTTCACGTCTGGTTTCCCACGCTTCCAAAGCTTTTTCTGCGGCATTGGCAGCGGCTTCTCTTGCTGCGGCTTCTTGGGTTGCCTTGACGGCGGCTTCCTCTGCGGCCTTTGCGGCTGCCACTCTGACGTCAGCCTCCTTGATGGCCTTTTCGGCCTTTTGCCTCTCCCACATGTTGCGGTGGGGTTTGATTATAAATTCAAGCCTGTGCCGGGCTTCTTCCAAGGTGGCAATGGGGCGGGCTATTCCCTGCTCATCGTTAAAGCCGCATTCGCTGCAATATTGTGCGCCTTCTTGGCAGTTAGTTTCGCATACCGGGCATACGCTCATGATCGTCCTCCTATCGGCCCATTATGGGCAATTTCGTCACCAACCGAGCATGAAAATCGCTTTTATCGGTATCATCAAAACCGAGAAAAGGTTTACCATTAGTATCAAAACCGGGAGAATCCTTTATCTGTATCATCAAAAGCTGCCTGTTTATTTCTGCACAATATTATATTGCGGCGGTATATCGTCCCCGGTTAGGCAGCTTACAACCTCATCCGGCACATTATCCGGGTCGCCGTACATGCTGCTCAGGCGCTTGTATAAAACGGTTTCACAGGCGTCGAAGTATTTCCTTACGGTTCTGGCATTGGCGAAGTCGGGGGTTTTGTTTTCTGTTAAGTAGGCAAAAACCCCTCTCGATTTGCGAATATACTCCGGCTCCATGGTAAACTCCTTCCCAAAATGGCGCAGTATTTCCACCATTTCGTCCGGACTATAATCTTCAAAGTCGATAGTCTGGGTAAAACGGGACGATAATCCCGGGTTGCTTTGGATAAATTCGTCCATGTTATGTGTATAGCCGGCGCAAATCACACATAACCTGCTTCGGTTATTTTCCATAAAGGCCAAAATTGTGTCTATTGCTTCCTGGCCAAAGTTATGCCCCGGCCCTTTCTCGTACAGGGTGTAGGCCTCGTCTATAAACAGTATCCCGTCTAGGGCGCTTTCCAACACCTCTCTTGTTTTAGGGGCTGTTTGGCCTACGTAGGGGGCTACTAAGTTTTCCCGTAGCACCTCTACAACATGCCCACGCCGCAGTACACCCACTTCGCATAATATATCCCCAAGCAGCCTGGCAACTGTGGTTTTGCCTGTGCCTGGGTTGCCCGCGAAAACATAATGCCCTGGGTCAATGGCACCGGACTTCCTTTTAAAGGCTATATTTCGCTTTAGGTCGCCTATTCTTTCTTTTACGCCTTGCAGGCCTATCAGGTTGTTCAGCTTATCGGTGGCGTCTTTTTTGGCTTCGGATATGGGCTTGCAGTGTTCTTGCTTATTGGCTGGGATGTCATTGCTTTCGAATATTGCCGCGCCGTCTATGGTTTTCCCGCCTTTGCGTAAACTCCAGCTTTTGTACATATCGGCTACAAGATTCTCAACTTCCCGGGCATTGCCCCAGTCTTCATCTCTTGCCCTATGCCAGTTTTCGAAAAAATCCGGGAGTATTTTTGCTAAATCCTCACCAAATGTATAGTTGGCCCGCTTCATGTTCATATGGCATATTTCCAGTAACTCCGGCGGGGTGTAATCGTCTATGTGTATCCTGTTAGAGCCAAACCGGCTTTGCAGGCCTGAGTTTACTTTTAGCAGTGCTTCCATGTCTTTAGGGTACCCGGCCATAACTACCGCAAACTGCCCTTTTTTATCTGTCATGGCGTCTACAATGGTTGTTATGGCCTCGGCCCCGAAATCGTTTTCGCCCCCTTGGGCAAGGGAGTACGCCTCGTCTATGAAAAGTACCCCGCCAATGGCTTCTTCTATTTTGCGCCGGGTTTGTATGGCGGTTTGGCCCATGTAGCCTGCTACCAAATCATCCCTTGTAGCCTTTACTGTATGGCCGCTTTTTAGGTAGCCCATTTCGTAATATATTTCGCCAAGCAGCCTGGCCACTGTGGTTTTGCCTGTGCCTGGGTTGCCGGTTAGCATACAATGGAGATTGGGGGTTTTTCCGGTTGATTCTATGGTGGGAAGCAAGCGGGAAACGAAGTTTGTGCTTATGTCTTCCTTGCTATCTTCCAGCATACTTTGTAAGGCACGGATTTCGGTTTTTACCCCTTCCATGCCTATAAGTTCGTCTAATTGCTGCAGGGCGGTTTTTCTTGTTTTTGAAATGCCCAGCATTTCGTCACATGATTTATTGTTTAGTATTTTTCTTGAGTAGGACATGTCTTCGAGTTTCATCATTAGTTCACCTAGGGGGATTTTATTGGCGAAATAGGTCTTGGCTATTTTCATGCATATTTCGTCTATATGGGGAAATTCTACGGGTAAATTGCGGGTTAGTCGGTAGCGGTTTATGGTGTTTCTTATCTCGCCAATAGATGGCGGTTCAATTGAAATAACCCCGGCTCCGGCTTTTAGCAGGGGTTCGAAGGTGGTTTTCCATGCCGTGGCGCCTACATGTTCGTATGCCTCCATCAGGTCGCTTAAATTGCCGGGTTGGAAGATAAAAACCATTATATTTCTATTGGTGACAGACAGCCCCTTGTACTGGCCAAGGGATGACGCAACACGGCCTACCAGCCCCCCTTGTTGTTCCCCAAAATGCCTAAGAAAATCGTCGGCGTCGGTGAAGACTATGGCTGTTTTTGGGGAGTCGGCTTTCATACAAAAGTCGATTCTTTCGAAGGCTGTGTTTTCGTCCATTCTTTGGAAGTGTAGGGTTGTTGTTTCTTGTGTGGGGGTGGCGGTGGTGTCTTCGCTATTTTGAGATTTTAGTTTGCCATTGATAGGCCCTGGTAATTGCTGTATGCCTTTAGAGTTATTTTTTGGGGGTGTGGGCGTATGTGCCGTGCGGGCCGCTTTTGGGTTTTTGGTTAACTCGAAAGATTCTATGTCGTAGCAATATAGCCTGCGGGTTCTGCTGTAGAAAATAATGCGCTTATATCCAACATCTTGCAGGTGCCGGTGAAGAGATTGCTCTAAATTAGTGCCGACCAGGCTGTTATCGCAAAACCTATCGTTGGTGCTGCCGGTTATAAAAAAAAACCGTCTTCTTATGCTTGCGGTGTCTTTGAAATAGGATTGCATTTGTCTCGCTCCATTCAAAACCGGATTTTCGTATTACATAGCACCTATTTACGACTTCCGCGCTGCGGTAGCCTGTATATCCCTAAGTTCATGGGCATCGGAGGCTTTAAACACATACCCCGGGCGGCAAGTGGGATTGGATACATTAAGCCCGCCTTCTTCCAAGCTGTTTTTCATGCTTTGAATCCAGGCCTGCTGGCGCTCGTAGTCATTGGTTTCGTAGAAAAAGTTTAGTTCCAGGTTATTGGCCAAGTTGTCATCGGGGGATATGATTGCCACAATTTCATTGTCCATCCCGTCAGACATTTTTACGTGCACGGGCCGGTTAAACTCGTTGCCTTCGTATGCTACGCCGTCCTTTTCTTCATGGAAATCCCAGCCGCAGTCTGCCAATGCCCCGGTTATGCGGTTGGCCATTTCCGCCCTTTGCTGTGAAGATATTAGGGCTTCTTTAGCCTTGTTTGCGGCAGCTTCCATCTGGGTGTTTATTTCGACCATTGTATCTAGCATTTTGATTAGTTCGGCTGTGGGCACTTCTTGGATTTTCTCATTTTTGGTTTTGATGTCATCCAGTGCCTTAGAAATGTGCTGCAGTGCGTTGTCTGCCCAGTAATCAATATTGGCGTCTACTGTTTCATCGCCATGTTCCATCTCTATGGTGAATTGTAAATTCTGCATAGCTTCTAAATTAGACTGAGTGTCTGCCAAGGCGCTTACATATGCCGAGTGTGAGATAGCCCACTGTTCTTCCGCGTTCAACACGTTCCCCTTTAACTCCACCACATTATTAAAAGCCGCCCGGGCCGAAGCCATTGCGGTTTGATAAGCCTCTTGTGCCATTTCCTGCTGCAAAATGGTATTTAACTCGTTCTGCAACTTAGACAGTTGCCCCGGCGCAAACATGTTGTGCCGATATTGGTCTATGTCCCATATAAAGGTTTGTGCTTGGCTAATCCAAAACTCTGCAAGGCTTTTGTGGCTGGAGTCACGGGCATCTATCCGGGAACTTACGTTATCTATTGCGCTTTGTAATTGCTGTCGGTTTTGCTCCCCTTGCTGGCGTACTTGCTCTATTGAATTGTTTAACGCAACCCGCTGGCTTTCCATTCTGGCGTTTACATCTTCAATCGAACGGCTAAAAGAATCGGCCTGTTGTTGCAAATGGCGCTGATGCTCTTGGGTCTGCCGTAGGTGGCGCTGATTTTGTTCTTTGGCCATTTGCTGCATGTCTTCATGGAGCCCTGCTATTTCGTTGTTGAGTGTGTTGTTTAGGGAATCCAATTGCTTGCTTGCATCGTCCAGGGCTTTTTTCGCGGCCCTTTCCCTTCTTGCGGCTTGCTCGGCAGATTCTTTTGCCCTTTTTGCGCTGTTTAGCAGCTTGTCCCTTTGGGATTGGGGCATGGTTATCATCATGTCTTTGACTCCGCTCATTTTACGCCTCCATTAGTTTTTTTATGGTGTCCTTATTTGGGATTCCTACCATTGTGGTCCGGTCACCCTTAATATGAAATTCTATTTTCCGACCCTTAGCCCCATACATGCTTGTTACGCCCGCATATCTTTGGGTTATCAGGTGCAGCTTTTGATTAGATGAGCCCCGTAAGCTTAGGCCGTCGTCCAAGCCTTCGCGATATTCGCCATCTATGATTAAATCGCAGGCCTTTGCCAGTTTGTTTTCCATGATTTCGTCATACATCATCCCGGTGTATACTATTACGCCTAAATCCCTTTTCCCTTTAACCAAAGTTATTAATTCAGATAAAGCAGCCCATTGCAAAAACGGTTCGCCGCCGCTTATGGTCATGCCTTCGATACCCGGGGTGCCCGCTATATCCCCAGCCAGCGCTGTTACATCCGCCTCATACCCGCCTTGTAGAGGCCGAGAGTCCGGGGATATACAACCCGGGCAAACCTTCTGGCAGCCCTGTACCCATATGGCATACCGGTTATACGGCCCAAGGGATTTAGTGCCGACAGCCGTCATGTATAATCGCAGTTTGATAATTACCGGCCCCCTTGCATTGCCTCTATTTCATCTTTCATCTTTTCTTTTTGTGCAATTACATCTTTAAGTACATTGTCAAACCGTGTTAGTTCTTGCTTAATGCTGATTTCCAGCTTACGGATTTCGCTTGCCAAGTCACCGGATGATACAATACCGTGCTCTTGCATTTTTCGGGCCAGTTCGCTGTTTTCTCCCAAGTGCAGGGCATAGATACTATGAATAGCCGTGGTTTCCTTCATATCATTGTCCAGAGTTTTATAAAGGGCTTTGTAATGCTCTATTTCCGCTATCTTTTGTTCTAATTTTGTGTATGTATCATGTTTTTTTGCAAGTTCTTCTTCCTGTTGATGCAGGTTTGCGTTTTCTTGCCGAATAGCCTCCATCAGGCTGTTTACCCGGGTAATTTCTGTTTTTGCGTTTTCCAACTTTTGGCCAATCTCCCCTTGCAGCGCTGTCGGGTCCAAATATGGTTTGGATGCATCATAAAAATCACAGGCTGCTTGCCCTATTGCGCCAAAAGACGCGAACAGCTTGCGCAGTTCAAGCCGCTCGTATCCAGAAAGTACGCTGCCGGAGTAATCCAGCCGCTCCATCAAAAGTTTAATTGTTTTTAGCAGACTCTCGTTTTCGCTTTTGCCTGGGGGCGCGTTGCCTATAGCCTCGACTTGAGTATCCAATAACCCTATAAATGTTTTTTTATCCATAAAATTCAACTCCTATTGGCCTATTATAGCGCATTCAATTGAGAATGACGGTTTTTGAATGGAATCTATGGTTTGTTGGTAGCCTTGGATTGCTTCGCTTACGCTTGCAATGACGCCGGATTTTCGTATTATTTCTCTACTATGCTTAGCTTCTCATAAAGCTTAAAAAGCGATGTTTTTACCTCGTTGCCGCTTTTGTCCACAATATGCAGCGTTGGGACGGTATTTCTGTTTAATGAAAAGCCCACCCTGTATTCATTATCTGTGCCTATGTTAGGAAATAACTCGCTTATACTCTCTTCCACTTTTAACTGCCTTCTGCCAATGCCCCCCGGCCTTCCGTCGTCAAAGTACACCCTTAAACTTGCGGCAGTGTGGGCAACCTTTAACACCACATCAGAAAACACGGCGGCTTTAACATCGGCCAGCTTAGTCCCTTTTTGTATAACCGGCTTGTCTTCGGCTGCGAAGCTATCACCTTTGATGCTATACGTAACGTAGCCTATATTATATGGGCATGTGTGCACGGGCTCGTAGATATTTTGGGCAATTAAAGCGGCCCCCCTGGATATGGCGAAGGTCCGGTTCATTGTTGGAAAAGGCTGATCGAACCGCTTGTCTTCTATTCCTGGAAGGGAACGGAAAAATTCCCGCACCACCTTTTCAACGGGATAGAAATTGCTAAACCCGCCAACTAGCAGTACTTTAAAATTATCTTGGGATGTATCGTCGATTTTATGCGCATCAAAGAATTCCTTTGCGCTTTTGAGTGAATCGTTGAGGGCAGGGGCATTAACTTTCTCGAAGCAATGCACCAAGTCCTCGCATGTGACCTTTATCTGCCTATCATGATATTCCAGCGAAAACACATGTTCCCCTTCCAGAATAGACGGGTCGTCGTAATAGAGTTTTAAGTAATCCGTTACCTTGCGCTCAATAATTTTTTTGCGCTCGAATTGCTCCCGAAGCCTTATGTAACCTGGGCTGCCTGGTTTTATATCCAGGTTATTGTCTGCAATAAGCTTGTCTGTTACGGCTTCATCAAAGGCAACACCTGCCCGGCCCTTGGTTTCATTATCTTCGCCGTATCCATAGCGCTCAAGCACATTAATGGTTTTGCCGTCAGACCTGCATATGGTAACGTCCAGTGTCCCCCCGCCATAGTCTATGACGGTGATAAAACCGTTATAGTCTGTGCCGTGCTTGTTTTTTTTATTATTTTTATACGAATGGCAAAAAAATACCGCCGCAGCCACCGGCTCGCTTTCCAGCTGAATTTCACTTTCGTAGCCCATTTTGCTGAAGATTTTTTCGATATTCTCCCTGGCCGTTTGGTTGCTGCTTTCCCTTACCCATGTTGCGGGAACGGTCATAACAATGCCATCGATATCTTTGTTTTGGTCTTGTTTAAATTCCCTTAGGAAGGAAAGCAGAAAGTCATGTGTTACATCAATTGGGGTTTTGGTTTTGCCCGGCAGTGGAGCGCTAAACCCAGTGCCCAGTTTTAACTTGAACTTTTCGTAGGTATCATAGTCGCTGTCTGTTATATTGCCCCTGGCGCTTAGGCCTATGGATATGTCCTCAAGCTTTTTTTTGTTGTAAGAGATGGCTGTGGGGATATAATCATTGTCGGCGGCATGTAGCCTGAAGTTTACCAATCTTTTTTCATCATCGTAGAAACTGATTGTGCTGTTGGTCATTCCAAAATCTAGGCCTATTTTCATGATGATTAACCGCCTTTCGTTTATAACCGTTCGTATATAGCAATTTCGTTAAAAATTGGACTGGGCCGTAAAATGCATAGAAGCGTTGCATTTTCCCGCTTGCCTCAGCCCATTTCAAATCGAAACGCTTATATGTACACCCTCACAATTTTATAGATTTTGCAACATATGTCAAACAAAAAGACGAGCACATGATTGCACTCGCCATTTTTGCGTGGCTAAAATTTATGTGGCTATGGAAATATGTTGTAAAACATCGAATAGTATGTTATATTGACGGCAAGAAAGGCCAGCGGCAAGATTCCACTAGCTGTTAAAGAAATAAAAGTACCGCGGAACCGTGAAGTGCCTACCAAGCACGACACGGCGCTCGTAGGGATTCGAAGCATCGCCTACCAGCACAGGAAAACCTGCTCCCGCAGCAGACACAGTATAACATTTCCCCTACCCTTCCAACAACCACAAGGGCATGGATATGTTGTTATGCGTTTGTTTGCGCCATGGTATATAACTGTGTAAGTGCTAAAATTTTGATTTCCGAAATTGACAGCGCGTAGGCGATAATGGGTTAGCACCCATCGCCTACGCGCTTTTTGTTTCCGCTGGCTTTTCTATAGCAGTTTCGAGAACGATGAAGAATAATTTCGCTGATTATGCGTTAAAGCGTTCGCAGAATCAGCGAAATTATTCCGGAGTGTTATCGAAACCGCTTAAATACCGGCGGAAGGAGGTGACTTTTAGTGGGCGCAATAATAAGAACCATAGACCAATTAGGGCGGGTTGTAATACCACGCGAGCTGCGTATGAAACTGGATTGGGATGTACGTGACATCATAGCACTTTCCATCAAAGACGAAACTATTATCATACGGCTGGTGGAAAAATACTATGAAAAAGAGGAAAACAACACGAATACCCAGTAACCCAATAGCGATATCAAGAACGGGGTACTGGGGCTTTTGATACAATCCACGAAGCGCATCAAAATAAAAAGCACCTGCATACAAGAGTTCAGAATTCTTGCAGGCAGGTGTTTTTTATGATTTCAATCCAAGGTTGCCCAAATTCGCAAGCTTACTGGATTGCTTCGCCGCTACGCGCCTCGCAAAGGCAATGTCAACAACTTAACGGCAGACATAGGCTAAAAAGCCCCCTTCCGTGGAAGGGGGTGGCCCGAAGGGCCGGGGGTTGTTTACAACTTGTCGCAAACCTCAACCCCCGCCTCCGCTACGCTCCGGCACCCCCTTCTAAAGAAG
>Ga0123355_10001394_pt1 | contig 33728 bp, 27 predicted proteins | sample TergutEmb28metaG_3_FD_89872 | JGI IMG/M metagenome (GOLD analysis project Ga0123355, IMG submission 89872) | Embiratermes neotenicus P1 segment gut microbial communities from Petit-Saut dam, French Guiana - Emb289 P1 | ecosystem: Host-associated > Arthropoda: Insects > Digestive system > Gut ...
CTTACTCCTCTTGGGAAAAAGGATTGATTGAAAATACGAATAAACTTGTAAGACAATATATTCCAAAAGGAACAAATTTTAATGCTGTCAAACAACAGAAAATCAAAGAAATACAGTACAAAACAAACAATAGACCAAGACAAAAACTAAATTTTTATTCACCAAAAGAAATTTTCTTCCTAAATTTGCGAAACCAAAAAATTGCATTAGGTAGTTGAATCTACCCGATTTTTTTTGGGAGTGGAAAATTTGCACATTTCCAAAAAAAGCACTACTTTAGCATGTTTTTTTGACGACACTAAAAAATATTGTAAATGATTGAACAAGATAGAATTATAAAAGTGAATATCGACGAGGAAATGAAATCCTCGTACATTGATTATTCGATGTCGGTAATTGTTTCGCGTGCGTTGCCCGATGTGCGCGATGGTTTTAAGCCTGTGCATCGCCGTGTGCTGTTCGGAATGAACGAACTAGGCAACAATTCCGATAAACCATATAAAAAAGCGGCAAGAATTGTCGGTGAAGTGATGGGTAAATTTCACCCGCACGGCGATTCGTCGATTTACGGAACGCTTGTGCGAATGGTGCAGCCTTGGGCGATGCGTTATCCGTTGGTTGATGGACAGGGAAATTTCGGCTCAGTTGATGGCGACAGTCCGGCGGCGATGCGTTACACCGAAGCGCGTTTGCGGAAAATTGCTGAGGAAATGTTGATTGACATAAACAAAGATACGGTTAATTTTCAGAATAATTTTGACGATACGCTCAAAGAACCTGTTGTGCTTCCAACGCGCATTCCGAATCTGCTCATCAACGGCTCGGCGGGAATTGCAGTCGGAATGGCAACGAATATGGCTCCGCACAATTTGACCGAAGCCATTGACGCAACCATCGCTTATATCGACAATCGCGAAATTGAAATTGCCGAATTGATAAAATACATCAAAGCGCCCGATTTCCCAACAGGCGGAACAATTTACGGTTACGCAGGCGTGAAAGAAGCCTTTGAAACAGGTCGTGGTCGCGTGGTTGTGCGCTCCAAAACCGACATTGAAACCGATGCTTCGGGTCGCGAAAAAATCATTGTAAACGAAATTCCGTATCAGGTAAATAAAGCCGAATTGATTAAAGCCGTTGTTGCTTTGGTTGAGGACAAGCGCATCGAAGGAATTTCGCACATAAATGATGAATCCGACCGCGATGGAATGCGCATTGTGATTGATATAAAACGCGATGCAAATGCAAGCGTGATTTTGAATAAGTTGTTCAAATACACCGCGATGCAATCGTCTTTCAGCGTGAATAATATTGCGTTGGTGAATGGTCGCCCGCGTATGCTCAATTTAAAAAATCTGATTCATTATTTCGTTGAGCATCGCCACGAAGTGGTAACTCGCCGTACTCAATTTGAGTTGGGCGAAGCCGAAAAACGCGCGCATTTACTCGAAGGATTTATGATTATTCTTGATAATTTGGACGAAGCAATCCAAATTATCCGCAGTTCGAAAACGCCTGAGGAAGCGCGAAATCGCTTGATGGAACGCTTTGAATTGTCTGATGTTCAAGCGCGTGCCGTTGTCGAAATGCGTTTGCGCCAACTTACAGGAATGGAGCAAGACAAACTTCGCGCCGAATACGAGGAAGTGTTGAACTTAATTGAGCGTTTGAAAGAAATTCTTGCGAAAGTTGAACTTCGTATGGAAATCATTAAAAATGAATTGATTGAAATAAAAGAAAAATACGGCGATGTGCGCAAAACCGACATCGTTTATGCTTCGGAGGAATTTAATCCGGAGGATTTTTACGCCGATGACGAAATGATTATCACCATTTCGCATTTCGGTTATATCAAGCGCACGGCTTTGAGCGAATTTCGCGCGCAAGGTCGCGGCGGAGTCGGCTCAAAAGGCAGCGATTCGCGCGACGAGGATTTTATCGAATACATTTATCCGGCTTCGATGCACAACACGATGTTGTTCTTTACACAAAAAGGAAAGTGTTATTGGTTAAAGGTTTACGAAATTCCCGAAGGCTCGAAAAACTCGAAAGGTCGCGCCATTCAAAACTTGCTGAACATCGATTCCGACGACAAAGTAAACGCTTTTATCCGCGTAAAAACTTTGACCGACCAGGAATACATCAATTCGCACTATTTAATATTCTGTACCAAAGACGGCGTTATCAAAAAAACTTCGCTCGAAGCCTATTCGCGCCCGCGCCAAAATGGTGTGAATGCGATTACCATTCGCGAGGACGACCAAGTAATCCAAGTTCGTTTGACCAACGGCGACACGCAAATTGTGATTGCCAATCGTAACGGTCGCGCCATTCGTTTCCCCGAAGCGAAAGTTCGCCCGATGGGTCGCACCGCAACCGGAGTTCGCGCGATGACTTTGGACGAAGACGGACAAGACGAAGTAGTTGGAATGGTTTGTATTCCAAGCAATTCGAAAGAAAACGTGATGGTTGTTTCGCAAAAAGGCTACGGAAAACGCACTTGGCTTGACGAAATGAACGAAAACGGCGAACGATTGCTCAACGAAAACGGCGAAGTTGTGCCTGTTTACCGCATCACCAATCGCGGTGGAAAAGGCGTAAAAACGATGAACATCACCGAAAAAACAGGAAAATTGGTTGCAATCAAGAGCGTAAATGATGAAAATGATTTGATGATTATCAACAAATCGGGCGTTGTTATTCGCCTCAAAGTTGCTGATATTCGTGTGCAAGGACGTGCTACGCAAGGCGTTCGCCTCATCAATCTTGAAAAACGAAACGACGAAATTGCTTCTGTCTGCAAAGTTGAAACCGAGCAAGAGGAGGAAATCACAGCAGAAAATCTTGAAACCGGTGCTTCGGAAGTGATAGATGTTAATGCTGAAAAATAGCAATTCAACAAAGCATTTTGTTGAGTACTAACGGCTTGGGCAAACGCACGAAATCTTTTGTTTTCGTGCGTTTGCCGGCTATTTTTGACCACAGTTTTTTTCTAAACAATTATTTTAAAACTTGCCTTTTGTGTTCTTTAAAAACAGTTTTTGCTGTTTTTAAAAACTAAAAATCAATCAGCAAAAATCTATTGTGTCCGCTCGAACTTGTTCGCTTGGCTCGCCAAGAATTGTGTTTCAAATTTAAACAGATTCTTAATTCTTGTGATAACGAGCCAATTGACCCAACTGTTGATTCGAGTGTGGAAATCAACGGTGTCTCTGGGCAACTCGCAACTTGTCTGTAAACGGTGCTTTTGTGAATAATCCCCACGACCTCGGCGCTCTTTCCAATAAGGACGCGCATGTGAATGGGTTGTCGGTACGTTGTGTTGCTGAATAAATTACTTTCTCCTTTCTCTCACAATCATCATCGCTTCCTCTTTCAAGTCATCGGGAAGTTGAATACGGCGCGTTCGCAGACTGCACAGCCAGCCGGCAACGTCGCTTTCGGCGAGCGTGTAAAAAATATCGGAAAGTTGTTTGATTTGTTCCTCCGAAAAATCCTGCGGATGAACATCGACTAAAACATCAAGCTCCTCGTCGTCATAATAAATTACTTTTGTATCGGAAGCGAGCAAGCTTTCTTTTTCGCATACTTCGTGCGCACCGCAACATTCGTTGTCGATTTTTTTTACTTCATCAATCTGTTTTTCACTGTTCTTAGCCTTATTTCTTTTATTTTGATACGCGCCCAGCCAGAGCGTGAGAACGAAAAGAACAATAATTCCGATAATTGCAAACATTGTTTTTTTATTTTTTGTTGCAAAGTTAAACAATAACGAGCAATTTTGATTATTTTTGTAGGTTAAAATACAATAGAATGCTTTTTTTTGTGTTTAATATTGTCAGTCCATCGATTTTATGAATAGAAAATCGCAAATATTTATCGGCATTGTTTTTATGCTTGTTTTTTTTTCTGCGTGTTCCACTCAAAGGAATACGTGGATGAGCCGTAATTATCAAGCATTTACGACGAGATATAACATTGCGTTCAATGGGAATGAGGCTTTTAGCGAAGGTTTGAGAAATATTGCGGATGCAAATGAAGATAATTTTTCGGATGTCATACCGCTTTTTCCGATTAGCAATCATTCCAATGCTTCGGCGGCGATGTCGAATATGGACAGAGCGATTGAAAAAAGCCGAAAATCAATCCGAACACGCTCGATAAGAGTAAAACCGCAACGCGATTTGAGGCGTTGGAACGACCCGGAATATCGGGCGTGGTATAATCAAACCGAATTTAATCCCGCGCTCAAAGATGCTTGGATGCTGCTCGGGAAAGCCGAATTTCACAAAGCCGAATTTTTGGGAGCAATCGGAACGTTTATGTACATCAAGCGACTTTATCCCGAAGATACCGACCTTGTGGCACGAAGTCAGCTTTGGATGGTGCGTTCGTACGTGGAAATGGGCTGGCTTTACGAAGCAGACGAAATGTTGAGGCGAGTAAATCAAGACGATATGCGAAGTACAACCGTTGGACTTTTCGCAGCGGCAAATGCCACGCTCCTACTCGCACGCAACCAACACCGAGAAGCGATTCCATTTGTAGAAATGATGATTTCGCGCGAACGCGACCGAGCAATGCGACGGCGTTTTACTTTCGTACTTGCACAGCTTTTTGAAGCGATAGGCGAAACACAATCTGCTGTCGAAACATACACGGCTGTTATCAGAATGAATCCGCCGTATGTGATGGAATTTAACGCGCGGATTAATCGGGCGCAACTTTCGGCAGGAAATAATTTGGATGGCGTGTTGCGCGAACTGAACAGAATGGCGCGAAATCCGAACAACAAAGAGTTTTTAGACCAAGTACATTTTGCCATCGGAAATATCCATTTGAATAATAGCGATACGGTAAGAGCCATCGAAAGTTTCAACCGCTCAGTTGAATTGAGTACACGGCGCGGATTGGATATGGCTTTGACACTCATCAAGTTGGGCGATTTGTTTTACGAAAAAAGACAATATGTAAAAGCGCAACCGCCATTTAATGAAGCCTCGCAAATACTTATGCACGACCACGACGAATTTCGACGCGTAAGCAGGTTGGCGACAATTTTGAGCGAATTGGTTGTGCATCACGAAGTTGTTGTTTTGCAAGACAGCTTGCAACATTTGGCAACGCTTCCGAGGGAACAGCAATTAGCCGTTGCCAATAGAATAATTGCCGATAAAATTGCCGAAGAACAACGCGCACAACAGCAACAGGAACGCGACGAACATTTGGCACGAAATGCGCCTCAAGAACAGCGTTTTACGCCTGTTGGCGGACCACGCGGCGGAAATGCCGGAAGATGGTATTTTTACAATCCCGAGTTAATTCGTACCGGACGAACTGAATTTCAGCGACAATGGGGAAATCGCCGATTGGAGGATAATTGGCGACGTTCAAATAGAACGACAGCGATGTTTGCCGATACGGAAACGGATGGCGGTTTAGGAAATTTCGGCGATGGCGAAAACTTGGGAGAATTTGACGAATTCGGCGATAATAATGTTCAAACGCAAGGCGATGCGCCGCTCGACGACAGAAATCCTGAATATTATTTACGTCAAATTCCTTCTACACCGCAACAGATTGAACATTCGAACGCACAAATAGCCGATGCTTTGTTTGCGATGGCGGGGATTTTCAAAGATAGAATCAATGATTTTCCGATGGCGGTCGAAACGTATTTGGAATTTATTCGCCGTTTCGGGCAAGAGCCGCGTGTTCCTGATGCGTATTTTCAGCTTTTTTTGACCGAAACTCGGCAAGAACATCTAACGGAAGCCGAATTGTACCGACAAAGACTTTTGCGCAATTTCCCCGATACGAGATATGCACAACTTTTGGTACAACCCGATTTTGTGGGACGCTTCCATTTAATGCAACAACAGCAAGATTCGATTTATCGGGTAACGTACTTAGCATATACCCGAAACGAGTTTCAAACGGTGATGGACAATGTAGATTTTGTTCGTCGAAATTTTCCGTCGTCGCGATTGATGCCTCAATTTCTGTTTTTGGAAGCATTGACCATCGGAAAAAACGATACGCCCGAAAATTTTGCCATCGCACTGAACGAGCTGATTGAAACTTTTCCCGAAAGTGCCGTAAGCTCAATGGCGCGCGATATTGCCGCATTTATTCGTCAGGGAATGGAAGCGCAAGGCGAAAGTTCGCACGGAACGCTCATCTCTCGGCGAGGCGATGAATTGCGAGAATTTATGGAGGATGGTGATGAATTTTCGGGCGAGCAAGCTTTTTCTGCAAACACGCGCGGAAAACATCGCCTTTTACTCATAAGCGATGCCGAACAGCAAGATATGTTTCAATTTATGTTTCAAGTTGCGGCGTACAATTTTACGCGTTTCGTGATAAAAGAGTTCGATTTGGAGTTGGGTCGTCTCGACGATACGCATCAAATACTTTCGGTTACAAATTTTGAAGCCTACGACGAAGTGGTTTGGTATCTCAATTCGATTGTCGAGGATTTGACAATGAGAAATTATTTCAGTCGTTTGTCAATTCAGCCCGTAATTATTTCGGAGGAAAATTTTGCCTTGATGCGAATACTTGGATTTGATGATTATTTGCTATTCAAAGCACAATATTTGGACGACCCGAACGCACGACGAGCCATAACTGCAAGTGCGCGAATGCCCGAACGTGTACCCGAAATTGTAGATGAACAAGAAAGCACGAATGCACGAACGCACGAAAGGGCGAATGAGCAAATTGTTGAAAGTGTGAATGTTCCAACACAAGAACCAACTGAACAGCAACCGGAAACCGCAATGGTTGAAACTCCGCAACCGCAAATTGAAGATGAGCCGTTGGAATTGTTTGAAGGATTATTCGCATTTCAGCCTCGCCAACCGCATTATGTTGCGATATATATTCTTTCGGGAAATATCAATTTCGATAGATTTAAAGCAGATGTAAGTGCTTATAACGAAGCCAATTACACAATGCTCAATCTCGACATTTCGCTCGAACAAGTAGGAAATCGGCAAGTAATCATCATCGGCAGTTTTGGCGATGCGAATATGGCAAAATCGTACTTACTGCGAATGGTGCAAGAGCGAGAATTGTTTGAAGGCTTGCGCGGAAGCAACCATCGCAACATATTCGGAACACAACGAAATCTCAACACAATGATACATAACAACGCGCTGAATGTGTATATGAGATTTGTGCAGGAGTTTTATATGGACTAACTGACTATTAATCATTTTTCTTTACACATCAAGGACTAAGTATATCTTATTGCAAAAATAAAACATTTTACGTACCTTTGTCGCCCAATTATGAGCTTTTCGTATAATTTTTGCAATTATGAGCATTTTGAAACGATTTTTCGTCATCTTATTTATTTCATTTACTGCTTTTGCTGCGTCATCGCAGGTCATCCATATGTATAGATGTCACAATCAAGTTCCTTTTTTTTGGCACGGTGTGTGGCCGAATGCAACCGGAATTTGGACTAATTCCAATAACACTGATACATTACATTTGACGGTGATTCCCAGGTACCATTCCGTAGATTTGACAGTTTGCCGCAATGAACCTTTCACTTTCGGTGGTATTACTTTCCTTCCACCGCATTCACCTTTCGTTGATACGTTCGATTTGAGTCATTTATCAACACATGGTTGCGATAGCATTGTTACGCTGAATTTGCAGGTAAGTTCTGATTTCTTTTTAACCCCAAATCTGATAATCTGCGAAAATGACTTGCCTTACCCTTGGCGCGGTCATATTTTCCCGATTGGCACGATAAGCGGAGTTCATACATTCAATGAAACAACAATACACGGTTGCGACAGTATTGTTAATTTGACTTTGACAGTTCATTCTGCTTTTTCTGACACAGTGCCTTTGGTTATTTGCGAAAATGATTTGCCTTTTCCTTGGCGTGGCAATATTATTCCTGTCGGCACAACCAGCGGCACAATTGTTTTCCCCGAAACCTCTATTCACGGCTGCGATAGCATTGTTACGTTGGATTTAACTGTTCATCCTGCTTTTTCTGACACCGTAAATTTAATCGTTTGTGGAAATGATTTGCCTTTCACTTGGCGTGGTAATATTATTTCTGTCGGCACAACCAGCGGCACAATTATTTTCCCCGAAACCTCTATTCATGGTTGCGACAGTATTGTTACGTTGGATTTAACTGTAAACGAATCGCCTATAATTACGATTTTGAATACTACTGTTTGTCAAAACGACAGCATTCGTTTAGTTTTTACGGGCGTTGCACCTTTTGACTTGGACCACACATTTAATAGCACACGGCAAATTATTACCATTCACGGAATGGACACAGCACTTGCAGCTACGCAAACAGGCGAAAATCTGTTTGTTATACATAGTCTTGTTTCTGCTAATGGCTGTTATTTGTTTGGGACTTCTGATGGTGTAGAAATTAACGGCGTTGTGTGGGCGACACGCAATTTAGCTGCACACGGCGTTTTTGTAGAAAATCCTGAAGATTTTGGTGCGCTTTTCCAATGGGGTCGCAGAGGTGATGGACACGAACAACGCAACAGTTCTACAACAACAACGCTTTCGACAAGCGATGTTCCCGGACACGGTGATTTTATACTTCCACCAAGCCACACTCAAGATTGGCGAAATCCTCAAAACGATGCCCTTTGGAATGCAGATACGGAACCTCCTGTTAAAACTGCCAGCGACCCTTGTCCGCAAGGTTGGCGCGTACCGACAAAGACAGAATTTCAATCTCTTATCAATGTAAATAATGTATATACAACAGTGAATGGGGTAGATGGTCGTATTTTTGACAATAATAATGATACCATTTTTTTGCCTGCTGCGGGTTTTCGTGGCATATTAGGTAGTTTGTTTCGCACAGGCGAGTATGGTGCTTATTGGAGCAGTACGCAACACTCACGGAGTGATTTCAACACTACTTATTCTCTTGATTTCGACAATCAAGGTATAGATATACCTAATGCTAGCACACGTGCAAACGGCGTATCGGTGCGCTGTGTAGCAAGATATGCTTCCAGTAGCTATGATACAATACCAATAACAGTTCATTCTGCTTTTTCTGACACAATACCTTTGACTATTTGCGAAAATGATTTACCTTTCACTTGGCGTGATAGTCTGTTTGACATCGGCACAACAATGCCGGGTACTTTTACTTTTGTTTTTGAGCGTCAGACTATTCACGGTTGTGATAGTGTTGTTACATTGAATTTGACTGTTCATCAATCGTTCCTTACGGAACTCAGCGACACTATTTTTCAATATGAAGCTTACAATAGATTTGGTTTTAACCTACCTGCACAAAATATTGCCGGCGAAACGACACACCAGCGTGATTTGTTAACTGTACACGGTTGCGACAGTATTGTGCGTTTAGAATTATTTGTGATACCTCCACTTATTGTTGAATTCGATCCAACACCAATGGCTCTGTGCGAGAATGATATTAATTTCACTCTATCTTATACGATGCTTTCCGGCCATCCTCAATATCAGTCTGTTTATTTTGCAGATAGAGAACGTGCGGCTGGTTTCAATAATATTCCGATGGAAGCTATTAACACGCATAATACACACTCTGTAAACATTCCGCTGCCTGTTGGCGGTGCGCGTCCTGACACTTATCGCGGTACATTGATACTCAAAAATGATTTTGAAGAGAGAGAATTCGATTTTGAATTTTCAGTTCGTTACAGCTCTTCGATTATTATCCAAATGTGGAATGATGTGCTTGCGTTGTCAAATAGAGTTTCAATAGAAGAAAATTGTCGATTGTCAAATTTTCAGTGGTACAAAAACGGTGAGCCTATTTGGAATGCAACAGCTTCTTCTCTCTACGTTGGACCTCACGAAATACTTGACTTTAATGCAGAATATAAAGTAAGATTTGTTCGTTGCGGTGAAAGTGTCGTATATACTTGTCCGAAAATACCGGAATTACTTCTTGATAGAATCGAATTTCCGAGTCTTGTGAATGTAAATCAAAGTTTTAATATTTCGATGCCGGTAAGCGGATATGTTGAAATCCACGATTTGACAGGACGCAAGATATTCCGACAAGCTGTTGTAGAAGGTGCAAACGGCATAACCGCGCCTCATTTTGCCGGCTCTTATGTATTGTCCATATATAGCAAGACGGGCGAAAATATTCTTAAACAACAAATTATAGCTAGATAATGGGAAATATAAACAGAATATTGACTTTGATTTTTATGATGTTGCCGATGTTATTGGCTCAAACACTGTCGGCACAGCACTGCCACAGGTGCGACCGCAATTCTTTTGCATTGTGGACGGATGTTGGATACAGTAGCATTATGAATCATTCGCCTGAAACACAAGCATTAGGTGGATTTGGAGGTGCCATCGGCATCGGCTACGAATTCATTGCACGGCGCGGTTTCTTGCTACGAACAGGACTGGAGTTGTCGCTTTACAATTCGTTGATGCGTCGCAGTGATACGCTTCATGTTGTACCAATGAGAGATACACAAGATAGACTGTTTGAAGGTCGGTTTCATTTTGAGAACATACATTCTCGTCAGCAAATAGCAAACGTAGGACCTTCGCTGATGGTTGGAATGCAGTCGGCGAATAATTTTTATTTTTTGGTCGGCGGAAAAGTCAAATTCAATATTCACGGAGCAGAACGAACGCGCACCGATGTTACAAAAACGGCATTCTACGACTTCCTTGTCGGCGACAACCACGACGGCATACTCAGCAATATGCCCAATCACGGTTTGACAACAGAGCGACGTTTTCACGATAGTCCGTTGCGAATAAATCCGTTATTTATTGGCTCTATCGAAAGCGGTTATGTGTTTTATTTAGGCGGTTCTCGATTTACTCGGAACCCTCGAAATCCCGGAAATACAAGAATGCGATTATCCGTATTTTGCGACTATGGTTTTTCGCCCGTTTCGGCTTCTGCAACAAATTATGATTTAATAATTAACAAATCTCATACAAGCCAATATATTCCTCATATAACAGGCTTTCTTCATCACGATGTGCGGTCGAATTTTTTCAATACGCTTTTTGCAGGCGTAAGACTGACTATACTTTTCGGTATTCCCCCAAAGTTTCCGTGTAAGTGGGAGATGTAAAAAATATGTTGTACTTTTGCAGCTTTGTAAAAATACAAACATATGAAAAAAGACAGAATACTTTGGGCTGACGATGAAATAGATTTGTTGCGCTCGTACGTGCTTTTTCTCGAAGAAAAAGGATATGAAGTTGTAACCGCCACAAATGGAAAAGACGCGATTGAACTTGCGCAGGAAAAGAATTTCGACATAATATTTCTCGACGAAAATATGCCCGGACTTACCGGTTTGGAAACACTTGCGCAAATCAAAGAGTTTGACTTCAACGTTCCTATCGTAATGATTACCAAGAGCGAAGAGGAAAATATTATGAATATGGCTATCGGAAATAAAATTGCTGATTACCTCACAAAACCAGTAAATCCGAGCCAAATTCTGCTTACGCTGAAAAAGAATATCCACAAAAAAGAAATCGTAACCGAACACGCAACTTCGGCGTATCGTTCCGAATTCGGACGTATCGGAATGCAAATAAACGATTCGCTCACATACGACGATTGGGTGGAAGTGTATAAAAAACTCGTTTACTGGGAACTCGAACTCGCCGAAGCCGACAATGGATTGGACGAAATGCTTCGGATGCAAAAAGATGAAGCAAACAGCACGTTTATCAAATTTATTAAGAAAAACTACGTCGATTGGTTTGAAAATCCCGAAAAACGTCCGTTAATCAGTCCCGAAATTTTCAAAACGAAACTTTTTCCGCTGCTCGACGAGGGTGAAAAAATATTTTTCATCGTAATTGATAATTTCCGTTACGACCAATTTCTCATTATTCGCCAAATGTTGAGCGAGTTTTATCATATTGAAAATGAGGAACTTTATTGCAGTATTTTGCCCACTGCTACTCAATATGCTCGAAATGCGATTTTTGCAGGATTGATGCCTTTGCAAATACGAGAAATGTTTCCGCAGTTTTGGGTTGATGAAGATGAGGAAGAAAGTAAAAATCTGTATGAGAAAGAGTTAATCGAAACACAGATAAAACGTTTTCGGAAAAATTACTCGTTTTCGTATCACAAAATCAACGATTCGCACGCTTGCGAGCGGTTGATTGAACAGCTTCCACGTTTGGAAACCAATCAGTTGAATGTCTGCGTGCTGAATTTTATTGATATGCTTTCGCACGCGCGCACCGATTCGAAAATGATGCGCGAACTCGCAAACGATGCCGAAGCTTATCGCTCGCTCACGCTTTCGTGGTTTCGTCACTCGGCAACTTACGAATTGTTCAAGGCACTTTCGCAACGCGGTTACAAAATAATTCTCACGACCGACCACGGAACAATTCAGGTGAACAAAGCCGTGAAAGTAATCGGCGACCGCAACACAAATGTAAATTTACGCTACAAAGTAGGGAAAAGTTTGACTTACAATCCGAAAGAAGTTTTTGAAATAACGCAGCCCGAAAAAGTTGGTTTGCCAAGTCTGAATATCAGTTCGACCTATATTTTTGCAGGCAACGATGATTTTTTCGCTTATCCGAACAACTACAATTACTACGTCAGTTATTACAAAAACACCTTCCAGCACGGCGGAATTTCGTTGGAGGAAATGCTGATTCCGATTGTTACAATGGAAGCGAAAATTTGAATCTTATGAGAATAATACTGTTTATTTTTTGTATAATTATTTTTTCATCTTGCAAAGTTAGAACATATAACCATGCATGCCAAAATATACACATTGACAGAATAGATAAACTAAGGTTTGAAAAAGACATAAAGCCTTATTGTACAGGTGTGTTTATATTACTTGGAGATACAGTAACAAGACTTAGACGTACTACAGGTCATCCTAGAGGTAGGAATTCGGAACAAATTTGTCTTATAGAGTATTTTAACTGTACGGACACCATTGTAATAAAATATGTAGATATCGAAAAAAGATGCAGACCTTTTTACCGATTTGACAATAGAGAATTAGATGGCAGGTATGTTGTTTCCTATGCAGCCAATTATTTTTATATACCAATGTTTTCTTTTGAAAACAGAATCACACAAAAACCTTTGAACGGATTGCATAAAATAATATATAATGAGAGAAAACATTCGATTGGATACTTTTTCGACGGGCGTCCTTTAGTACCTTTAGGTAAATCATTTGTTCGTGAGGACAATGGAGTAACTCGTAATATAGAATACATAGGTTTTCTGCAATATTATATTGATGGGGAATATGCTTATCATAGTATATTTTTTTCAATAGTACACCCACGAGAGCATATTATAAAAAGAAAAGGAGAAAAAGTGATAGAAATTATCTACGATTGGGAGACAAGAAGGAGACTAAATAAAACGACTTATCAAATGGACGGTGATAGATTATGGTTGAAAAGTTCAAGAAGATTATCTAGAAGAAAATTGCATAATCAAGACCGTATGTGCCAACTTTTTGTAGATTATCCGCCTATTAGAGAATGTGTTCGAGATGACACTAGGCGTAGCAGGATTAGAATCAGATAGATAAATTATACTCAATATAAAAGTGATTGTAGGTTTTAGTAGAAAACTATTGTCAGAAAAATGAACAAAAAAAAGAAAAAATACGCTCGAATAAATTTAAACCTAACAGGTTTCAAAAACCTGTTAGGTTTAAATTTTCTGTTTTTTCTGTTTTTTTCCGTTGCTATTTCCGCCCAAGAATTAGACACAACGCTGATTCACATCATTGACGAAGTCGTGATAACCGAACGGCGCGCTTCTGCCGAAGTTCGTTCTGTTTCGCCGCTTCAAATGCTTACTTCCGAGAGAATTAGTCGGCTGAATGTGTTGCAAGTGTCGGATGCGGTGAAACATTTTTCGGGTGTGATGGTGCGCGATTACGGCGGAATCGGCGGACTGAAAACCGTTTCCGTGCGAAGTATGGGCGCAAATCACACGGCGATAAATTACAACGGAATTTTGCTTTCTAACGTTCAAACCGGACAAGTCGATATTGGGCGTTTTTCGATTGACAACATTGAATCTATCTCGCTCAACAGCGGACAAAGCGACAATATTTTCCTTCCTGCGCGAAGTTTTGCTTCGGCTTCGGTGCTGAATATTCGCACGCGACAACCTGTTTTTGAAGATGATACGCGAATTAACGGACGAACAACTCTGCGAACAGGCTCGTTTGGTTTGGTCAATCCGTCGCTCACTTTGAACACGAAAATCAATTCGCAGCTTTCGGCTTCGTTTAGCGGTGAATATATGTACGCGCACGGCGAATATCCATTTGAATTTCGTTACGGAACAGGTGCACGTGACAGCACTGAAATACTGAGGCGACAAAACACTGATGTTCGAAATTTGCGCTTGGAAACGATGTTTTTCGGGAATTTTGCCGAACGAGGAGCGGCGCACATCAAAACATTTTTCTATAATTCGGAGCGCGGATTGCCCGGAAATGTCACTTTTTACAATCCGCTGCAAAATTCTCAACAGCGACTTTGGGAGCGAAACTTTTTCACGCAGGCGCATTTTCGTCGCGAACTCTCTCACAATTTATCCTTTCAGGCAAACGGAAAATACAATTGGAGTTGGATGCATTATGTCGATGCCGGACATTTCGGAACGACAGGAATTATGGAAAACATCTACGCACAACAGGAATTTTATCTCTCGACTTCGTTTCTCTATCGTGCTTTTGAGCAACTTTCATTTTCATTTTCGACCGATGGTTTTATCAACACAATGGAATCGGATTTAGTAAATTTTGTCTATCCAACACGTTATTCGTTGCTTTCGGTCGTGGCGGCTAAATATGTAAATAACAGGATTTTGGCAACGGCAAGTCTTCTCAATACGCTTGTAACCGAACGCGTACAATTCGGCTCGTTGCCCGAAAATCACAATCATTTTTCGCCTTATGTTGGAATTTCGGTAAAACCGTTTCTTTCGCACGATTTGCGTTTTCGGGCATTTTACAAAAATATCTTCCGACTGCCAACTTTCAACGACCTTTATTTTACCAATATCGGAAATACGAATCTCAAACCCGAAACCACAAATCAATACAATATTGGCATAACTTATACAACCTCAATCACTTCGTATGTTCCGTTTTTTAATATAACACTTGATGCGTATCACAACAATGTGCAAAATCAAATTGTGGCTTTACCGAGCAAAAGAGATATTTTTCTTTGGACAATGCTCAATTTTGGCGAAGTTTCGACACACGGCATCGATTTGAATTTAGAAACGCACATTCAACCGAGCGAAAATCTCGGCGTAATTCTCGGCGTTTCGCACAATTATCAACGCGCTTTGAATGTAACCGACCCAGCAAACATATTTACATTTGGGCATCAAATTCCGTACACGCCGCGCGTTTCGGGCGCAGTGCGAGCAGGAATTGAAACGAAATGGCTCAATGTTTTTTACTCGCTTGTTTGGTCGGGACATCGCTACGTGCTTCCGCAAAATTACACGGCAAACCGCTTGGAAGGTTATCGCGACCACAGTATTTCGTTTTCGCGCAATTTCAATCTTTCGTTCGGCACACTTTCTGCCAATCTCGAATTGTTGAATTTAACCGACGAAAATTACCAAGTTGTGCGCGGATTTCCAATGCCGGGACGTTCGTTTCGGATTTCGACGGGGTTGAGTTTTTGAAGTACTGTCAGAATCAGGATTTTTTGGATTAAAGGATTTTAAAAATAAAAAAAATCCTGCCAATCCTAAAATCTGAAAAATCCTGATTTAGACAAAAAATTAATCTTTTGCAACCAAACCAATACTTCATTACGTCTAATAAGAAAATCAAAATCATTTACTAACCAATTTAAATTTTTAAAATTATGGATTTTTCAGAAAATCTAACTGAGTTAGACAATTTGGCTGAATTAGAAAATTTAGCAGAAGTTTTAAAAACGGTTTTAACAGCACCAGACCAACTATCAGACATTTTACCACTTGTTGGGATATTTTTTATGCCTTTTAAAGCAAGACGAAAATAAGATAAATCCGCAGTGTTTTTTTGATTGTTCATTGTCGGTTTGTTAGAATAAAGCCGCAAAATTTGCAATAAAAACTGTTGAATTTATCGGTTTGTAAGCAAGTGGAATGGGTTTGCCGAGAAATGGCAAAACTTTGCACCTCTCTTTCTTTATTGCTGTTGAAAAATTACAAAGAAAAAAACTGTTGTTTAATGTAAACCACTGCCAAATCTTGGCAAAGCACTACCACTTTGTAAAAATCCTTTTTCCGAAAAAACCGTTCAATTACTTTTGCCGTGCCGCTATTGGCGTAATTGTTTAAAAATCAAAAAAAAATGGCAGAAAAATTAAACGACCAAGACGTTTTATTGGTCAAAGAAAAAAACAGCGACGAATTAAAAGTTGTCAAAGGAATCAACCCCGAAAGTAAAAAATTAGACACGGTACATCCGAATTTAGAGAATCAGCCTGATTTTATGAAAATTGACCGACACGGTAATGCACTCGACAATTTTATGGAAAATTTCAATCGGCAATTCAAAAATCCGACCGAATTTATGTTTTTCAAAGTACCTGTCAATCAAGCGGAAGAGATTGCAAAAAGCCTTGACATAGCATTGAAAATGCCCGAAGCACCTAATTACCAAAAACTTTTGGAGTCATACAAAATCGAGTTGCCAAGCGCAAAAAAAGAATTTGCCATTAATCCCGACCTCGTAAATTGGAAAAAATTTGAGCAATACGGTGTTTACACGCGAGGGTTTGGAAAAATCGGGTATTGCTGACAAAGACAAAACTAAAACAAACAATTTGGACAGATTATTGGACAATCGAAAGACAAATTTACTGCCAGTTACAATCAAAATTGAAGGTGAAAAACCGATTTATACAGATGCGCGCTTTTCACTTCGTAAGCAGACAGACGGCAGTTATTCGCCCAATATGCACCCAATCCGACACAAACCCGACTTGGAACGACCGTATTTCGGCGTAAAATTTACCGAAGAAGACAAGCAAAATCTACTGAAAACAGGCAATCTCGGGCGCATTGTCGAAGCCGAATTTAAGCAAGGAGAAAAAACGCCGATTTTGCTCTCATTGGACAAATTGACCAACGAATTGGTGGCATTCCGTACCGAAAATCTGAAAGTTCCCGATACTTACAAAGGTGTGAAATTGAGCGATGAACAAAAGCAGAAATTAGGCAATGGCGAAAAAGTTCAAGTAAAAGGAATGATTTCTGCCGATGGCAAAGCATTTGACGGCGAAGTTCAGTTCAATGCAGATAAACGCTATTTTGAATTGCTTTTTGATAACAATAAAAAACAGGGAATTTCCAATAAAATTCTCGGTGTTGAGCTTAGCAAAGAACAACAAGAGGATTTGAAAGCGGGAAAAACCATTTTTGTATCGAGATTAAAAGATAAAAACGAAGAAGGCAAATACTTTGATTCGTACATAAAATTCAATAAAGAAAAAAACAAGTTGGATTTTTTCAAATATAATCCCGATAAAAAACAAGAGCAAAAACAGGAACAAAAACCGAAACAAGAGCAAAAACCAAAAAGTAAAAAGCCAAAACTATGAAAACAGCCATTATAGCAGAAAAGCCGTCGGTTGCTCGCGAAATTGCGGCGATTGTCGGCGCAAATCAAAAAGAAAACGGATTTATGACCGGTAATAATTATACGGTAACTTGGGCTTTCGGGCATTTGGTGCAGTTGGCATTTCCGGAGGATTACGGATTTTCGGGATTTGTCAAAGAAAATTTGCCCATAAACTGCAGCGATAAAAAGTTGTTTTTTAATCATTGTTGTAAATTTTTGATTGTTAGTAATTATTTGTTTATTTTTGTTTTGCAAAGTAACAATGATTTTTTGACAGTAACAAATAAAAAAGTATGTTTTACAACATATTTTTTGTCAATATGTTGTTTTTTTTGTTGATTTTCTTGAAAATTTGTTTTGTTTGCAATTTGATTTCCAAAACAAAACCCGCCAAAAAAGACAATTTTTTAGCGGGTTTCATTTTCAAAAGAGATACGATTATTTTATTTTTAATCCTCCTCTTTCTTACTTGCTTCGTACTCTTTGAGTAGTTTCTCTTGAATATCCGGCGGAACAAGCTCGTAGTTAGCAAACCTCATCGAGAATGAGGCGCGACCGCCCGAAAGCGAACTTAAACTTGTGGAATAACTGCCCATTTCTTTCAACGGAACTTTGGCGGCAAGTTTTTCAAAGCCTTTTTCGCTGTTCATTCCCATAATCACGGCACGACGACCTTGCATATCGCCCATCGCATCGCCCAAACGGTCGGATGGAACAAATACTTCGACATCGCAAACAGGTTCGAGCAGTTTCGGACCGGCTTCTTTGAAAGCCTGCGAAAATGCGTTGCGACCTGCCAACATAAACGAAATCTCGTTGGAATCGACCGGATGCATTTTTCCATCATATACAATTACGCGAACGTCGCGAGCATACGAGCCGGTCAATGGTCCTTGCTCCATTCTTTCCATAATTCCTTTTTGGATAGCGGGCAAGAAACGCGCATCGATTGAGCCGCCGACAATACTATTAATAAACACCAGTTTTCCGCCCCATTCGAGGTCGATAGTTTGCGTGTCGCGAACACTGATTTTGTATTCTTGTCCGCCGAATTTGTACATCGTTGGGTCGGGCATTCCGTCGAAATATGGCTCGACAATCAAATGCACTTCGCCAAATTGTCCTGCACCGCCCGATTGTTTTTTGTGACGATAATCGGAACGCGCCGCTTTTGTGATGGTTTCGCGATACGGAATTTTCGGCTCGCGGTATTCAATTTGAATTTTATCGTTATTTTCAACGCGCCATTTGAGTGTACGCAAATGGAATTCACCTTGTCCGGAAAGAATCGTTTGTTTCAATTCTTTCGATTTTTCTACAATCCAAGTCGGGTCTTCTTCTTGCATACGAGTGAGAATTTCGTTCAATTTTTCCTCGTCCGATTCTGATACTGCTTTTATTGCACGGCGGTATTTTGGCGCAGGATACGGAATTGCTTTGTACTCGAATTCGCAACCTTTTGCGTTCAAGGTGTTTCCTGTGCGCGTATCTTTCAGTTTTACGGTTGCGCCAATGTCGCCTGCTTCGAGTTCTTCAACTTCGGTGCGAATTTGTCCGGCAACGGCGTATATCTGACTGATGCGTTCTTTTGAATTGTTTCGACTTACGTTTTGTAAATCATCTCCTTTTTTCAATTTTCCGCTCATCACTTTGAAGTACGAAACTTCGCCCAAATGAGGTTCAATACTGGTTTTGAAAACATAAATGCTTGCAACTCCGTTTGCATCGGGTGCAACTTCCTGACCGCCTTTTGTTTGCGGTTTAACTGTTTCGCTTACAGAAGGAACAACATTTCCTAAAAATTCCATTAAACGGCGCACGCACATATCTTTTTCGGCGCACACGCAAAATACGGGAAACATATCGCGCTTCAACAAACCTTTGCGAATTCCCAAACGCATTTCATCTTCGGTAAGTGTGCCTTGGTCGAAGAATTTTTCCATCAATTCCTCGTCGTGTTCCGCAGCTGCTTCAATTAAAGCGTTATTCAACTCTTGCGCTTTATCCATTTGGTCGGCAGGAATATCAAGAATTTCGGGAACGCCGCCTTCGGGTTTCCATTTATACAATTTCATTTTCAGCACATCAACTACCGCGTTGAAATCCGGTCCTGTATTTACCGGATATTGAATTTGTACTACTTTATTTCCATAGTTTTCGCGAAGCTCTTCCAGCATTTTATCAAAATCGACTGATTCGCGGTCGAGTTGATTGGCAACAAAAATTACAGGTTTGTTGAGTTTTTCGGTATAGCGGAAGTGATTGCTCGTGCCAACTTCGATGCCGTATTGCGTGTTGAGCAAAATAAGCGCGGTGTCGGTTACACTGAGCGAAGTTACTACGCCGCCGATAAAATCGTCCGAACCCGGACAATCAATAAAATTGAGTTTCTTGTTAAGCCACTCAACTTGGGCTACGGTCGAAAATACGGAGTAGCCATACTCTTTTTCAACAGGAAAATAATCCGAAACAGTGTTTTTAGCACTAATTGTTCCTCTGCGTTTTATGATACCACTCTCGTAAAGCATTGCCTCAACAAGAGTGGTTTTCCCGGCGCCCGAACTTCCCAATAGTGAGATGTTCTTAATTTCGTTTGTCTGATACACTTTCATATAACATTCTGTTTTTTAGATAGTTAGAATTGCGTTTGATTGTTTTATTTTATTCTCAAAAAACGGACTGCAATATATGAAATTTTTATTGGAAATAAAGCATTAAAAATTATGTTTTAAAACATAGTTTTACAGCATGTTTTTGATAAATCTAAACAAAAACAACTGCTTAAAAAATAAGCAGTTGCTATTATCAGTTTCTATGTCGGAGATTATCTTCCGCCCCATCTTCCTCCACCCAAAACAAAACCGGCAGTAATTGCGAAGTAGCTGTTTCGGATTGAAGTGTCGGATATTCCACCGATGTTTACCGGCGAGCTATCTACTAAATTGTATTCCAATGCCATTCTGAATCTTCCGGCTTCAAATCCGGCTGTCAACATACCGCCGAATCTAGGACCTAAATCTGCCTCAGCACCTGCTACAGTTCCAACAGCAGCAGCTGCTACCGTGTATACACCAAGACCACCACCGGCAAATGGTGCAAAGCGACTTCTGCCTCCATTATGTAGAAAATAGGTAAAAGTGCCTAAAAAATTACTGTTCATGCCTACCTGAATTCGGTCTTCCAAGTCTGTCATAAACATTGCGGCTCCGCCCCATCTAACACCAACATTCATATTGTCTTGAATGTTGTACCCGATTTGTCCATCTACAACCATTCCAAAACCACCACTCGGAATTGCAGCACCAGCGTTAAGACTACCGCGAATTCTGCCTTGTTCTTGTGCAAAAGCACTTGTTGCCATTACAGCTAACATCATACAAACTAAAATTTTCTTCATTTTTTTGGGTTTAACGTCTGCTCCTTTAAGCAGACAAAATTGTTAAATTAAAATTTTCTTGTTTTTCGACAATCGAAAGTGCAAAGGTATGAAAATACATTTATATTTCAAAATTATATTAAACAAACAGCAAAAACAAAACAAGTTTTTACAAATTCTCAAACGCTCGCTCCGAAGAATATCGCACGGTAATTTTTTGTTCGAGCTGTATTTGGGGCGATTGGTAGCTTCCGCCGATACTAAATCCATCTTCGGTCACAAAGTTAAACACGACACCATCAGCAGAAACGGTAAAAGAACCTTCGGTTATCAACATTCGTCTCGAAAAAAACGAATTTTCTTCGTGATAAGCTATTCGCGCTCCAAGGATAAATGCGGCATTGTCCACTCTGAAAATTTCGCCCGGTGCAAAAGTGAACATCGTACCGAAATCATCAGCACCGATTTTTCCCGAAGCTCGATATTCGCCTTGTAGCATTTCGAGTAAATCCCTTTCGGTCAACACAAATCCCTCCTCTACATTTTGTAAAAAATCCAACCGATAGCGCGGAACAAAAAAATCTTCGATAAATAAATGTTGTCCGGGCGTAACAATTGCGGTACTGTCGTCGTTCAACATTCCGTCCGAAAAAAATGTGAACGAAAAAACATAGTACGGAATATGATTATACTGTTGTCCGAAAAATGCAACTCTCATAAAAGTAAAATTGGGATTCGCCTCGTAAACGTGCGGCGGTCGAGGCTCAGTGTTGCACGAGGTGAAAATGAGTAGAACTAAAAGGATTTTTATTGAGTTTTTGGTCATCATATTTTTTTGTTTTTATGTTTTATGCTTAATTTTCCAATAACCTCCTCTATCAGCACCTTCTCTTTGAATAATGCCTGTTTTCTTCAATTTGTCTATGTGTTTTTGTACTGCTGACGCATTGATATTCAGCGTACTGGATAATTCATTACGGGTAATCGTTGGAACTTCTGTTATCAATTCAACTATTTGTTGTTGAATTTCAGAAAGTTTCTGACCACCTATCTGACCACCTATCTGACCACCTATCTGACCACCTATCTGACCACCTATTTGTCCACCTATTTGTCCACCTGCAAAAACTGTAACTTGAAATCCATCAGAGATATTTTTAAATTCGGGCAATGGTAAGTTTTCTTTTTTGAAATAATTGATAATGCGTTGAATTCCACTGCCATATTTTTCTATCAACCCCAAATCTTTGAAAAATTCTGCTATTTTTTTGTTGCGAGGAGTTGATTTGTAATCGTTTGACAATAAATTTTCTATGGAAATACTTTCCGGCAAACGTCCCGGATTATAAAACTCGATTTTATCGTTAAAGATTTTTACAATAGAATCGGAAGCAGAACGGTAATCGCGGTGTATAATCATATTCAGTACGATTTCGCGCACTGCTTCCATTGGATATTGCCACTTTTGCGTATTTTGAGCATCGCCGGTTATAATTACTTCGAGATTAATGTGTTTCTTTATGTAGTTAAGCACTTCATCAACTTGCGTAATAATATCCGATTTTGTTCTTGCCGTGTCTTTAATCGTTATGGAATCTTGAAATCTGCCCAATTCGATGGTTGTAAAAACCGAATCTTTGGCTTTAAACATCAAATACGCAGCATTCGTTGGTCTGTTTTCGCGCAGTAAATCATATTTTAAAAGAAAGGAAACAGCCGATTTTCCAACAGTTATTCCGTTGCTTTTCAGCACTTCCATACTTTTTTGAACTTTTTCTTGCGAAATATCGTCCAGCGAATGAATTGGGTCAGGAAACATATCCCAACTCGAATTGAGTGTTTTCAAATGTTCATTGGCAATTTCGTCTATGCTCAACAAATGATTGGAATTTGATACACGCTTAAAGTATTTTCCTCGCACCGAAACAGGTTTTATCGGATATTCAATTACCGATAATTTCACCACACTTTTATCATCGAGATTAAGAATTTCCACATCGGGAATTACTTGCGGACTTGTTTTGTTCTTGATTTCATTTATCCAACTTTGTGTGCTTTCACTTGTAAGTTGTATACCGACAATCTCTTTTTTATCATTAATGCCAACATATATTTTTCCACCTTTGGTGTTTGAAAACGCAACAACAGTTTCAATAACTTCTCGATTGAAAGAGGTTTTGAATTCCACCGTTTCGGATTCGGTTGTCGGTATTTTAATGAAATCGTTTGTCATAGTTTTTGGTCATAATTTTATTTTTTGTTTTGATTAACGTCCAGTTTTAGTCGTTGTTTTTGAATAATTTTTTGCCAGATATAGGAAACAATCCACGCAACGAATGCGATTGGTAATGCCCATACTCCAACATTTTCGAGAATTGTAAAGGTTAGATTCGTAAAGCTTAAAACAACACTCAATAGATAGATGCTCACTAAAACTATAACTGTAACGTTAAAAAATTCGCCTATTTGATTTTCTTTATTCGATTTATACCAATCAACAAAATTATCATTTGTTGGTTTTTTATCCACTAATTGCTTGAAATATTTATTTGATTCTCTGTATTTTCTTTGTCGCCCCAAGCAAAGCCCTTTCAAAAACATCACTCCTTCCGAGTACATTTCATACCACTCTGACTCTCCATTTAATTTTTCTAAATCTTTCTCTATCTCATCTGCAACAGAATAGGCTTTTTTATAATATCCTTCCTTTTGCAAAGGAAAAGCATAGTTGTAATTTTTATCGGAATAACAAATTCAACATCTTCGTTATGACCGTTTTTCAACAAGTGATTGAAAAAAATGATATTTTTTTCATACCCTTCAATCCATTTTCGGCTTTCTTTTTCTGTTCCAAAAAATGTTTTAAGTTCTTCTTTTTTTGTCATAATATTGTGTGTTAAGATTTTTTACTTTTACTTTCAGTCAATCCGCTTCTGAATATACCGCACCGGATAATACGCCGCAACAAATCCCATAACAAGTACAGTGGCGAAAACCACCAAAATATCGGTAAATTTAACTACAACCGGATAAGCATCTGTGATGTAATTTCCCATTCGCAAAAATCCGAAATTTTGTTGAAGCAGACAAAGCAGCGTTCCGATAAAAATACCAACCAAGGCTCCGACAATGGAAATTAGCCAGCCTTCAAACAGGAAAATTCGCTTTATCAGTCGATTGTTTGCACCAAGATTGCGCAGAGTTTCAATGTCTTTTTTCTTATCAATAATAAGCATCGAAAGCGAGCCGATAATATTAAAACTTGCTATGAGCAGAATAAAACTTAATATTAAATAGGTCATCCATTTTTCCATTTGCATAATGCGGAAAAAACTTTCTTGTTGCTCGAAGCGGTTTCTAACGTGAAAACGGTCGCCCAAAATTCGCTGAATTTCTCGTTTTACCTGTTCGTGATTTACGCCGTCGGCAATTTTCAATTCGACTGCTGAAACCACGCCTTCGTCGTATTCAAACAAACTTCGTGCTTGATTGAGCGAAATCAGCACATAATTATCGTCGTACTGAGCTTGCTGTACAGCAAAAACGCCCGAAATAAACACCGACACGCGATTGAAATTTGTTTCGGGGCGAAGTAAATTTACTCTCGCCGTTCGTCGCGGTGCGTAAAGAAAAACCGGGTCGAGAAAAAATGCGCCCAATCCGAGCGTATTCGCCACACCAATTCCGGGAACAATTCGCTCAAAACCACCGTCGAAAAGCACAAAATCACCGTCGAACATAATATCATCTATTCGGGTCATTTTCCGAAAATCGTCTTGGTCAATGCCTTTTATAGTTGTTGTGATGTATCTGTCGCGAAAACTTATCATCGCATTCTCCTCAATAACTTCGGCAAAAACGGCAACCGACGGCATATTGCGCACAGCTTCAAATTCGTCGGTAAAAACGCTGAACGTTTTGCCTTGAACAACCGTAATTTTCAAATCGGGGTCAAAAGCCGAAAACATATCGGCAATGAGCGATTCGATACCGTTGAAAATCGACATCACACAAACCATCGCCATTGCACCGATGCCGATTCCGCCTGCCGAAACACCGGTTATCACATTGACCGCGTTATGCGATTTTTTGGAAAAAAGATAGCGCCGAGCAACGTAAAACGGAAATGATAATTCGCGAAAATATTTTTGTAACTTTGTCATTCCTCTTCAATTTGCGGCGAAAGCGGGTCGCTTTTCAGCAATCGGTCAATATTCTCGGCATAATCCAGCGAATCGTCGATGTGAAACACAAGTTCGGGAATAATACGCAATTGGTGACGCGTACGATTGCCCAATTCATAGCGAATTTCTTTTTTTATCTCCTGGATTTTTTCAAAAATTTCTTGCGATTTTTCCTGCGGAAAAATGCTCAAATGCACGTGCACAATACTCAAATCGGGAGTAACACGCGCATTTGTTGCCGTGATTAAAACTCCGGACATTTGTTTGGCATATTTCAAAAAAATATCGCCCAATTCCTTTTGAAGCAAACGTGCTATTTTGTGTTGGCGTCTTGTATCCATTTTTTTTAAATGTTGAAAGTTTATTGGTTGATAATTTGTTTGGTTTATCGATAAACCTCTCAACCAATTTCTGCGCAACAAAGATACGTTATTTAGTTTGAAAAGTAAAAGTCATAAAACAAAAAACTTGATTCTCACAATAATTCTCACAGTTTTCTGTTATAAGATTTTTGTTTCACAAAAAAACAGTACCTTTGTCTCGTGTTTTTAATTCAAAACAGTAAATGAAAAAATATAGTAAAATTGCTGCACTGATTATTTTTATTTTAAGTTCAGCGCATTTCGCGCTTCAAGCGCAGACGTACCGAATAGAAGCTGGATATGCACAGCCGAGAATTTATTCGAATGAGATGGGTCATCGTTTTTTGCACGAATTTCGATTGGGCGGAACAGTTGAGTTTGATTTTCCGCAAGTTAGTTTTTTAAGCTTTCAAACCGGACTGCTTTATTCTCATTTATTCGGAAATAACTCACAAAGACACAATTTCGGTTCTCCTTCGGATTCTCTTCGGATTAACACGCAAGGACATCAACTCAATATTCCTGTGTATGCTATCGCATCGTACACAATTGTCAGAGCTATACGAGTTTCGGCTTTTGCCGGTCCAAATTTTAATATCGGTTTATCTATGCCGCAAGAAGTGGGAACAACCATTAGAAATGAAGCAGGCTTGCGACAGATTGAAGGTCTTGGTTACAGAATTGGAACTCACGATTTATACAACGACCGCCTTCGACGTTTCAACTTGCAAATGGACGTTGGTGCAAGCGCACAATGGTGGAAAATTCAAGTAAGAGGCGGTTATAGTTTCGGCTTGAATAATATAAGTAATTGGGATGTCAGGATTTATGAGCCAAACTCCGACACGTTTACTCTCCATCCGCAACGACAGCGACAAAGTGGTTGGTTTGTGTCGTTGGCGTATGAATTTTAAAAACACCCCAAACCCCTAAAGGGATTTTTTGGAAAATGCAAAAGAAGCACGAAAAATAAACCTCAGAAAGTTTGAAAGTTCCCTTTAGGGGCAACGATACTTCGCTTGGCTTGCCAAGATTTAGGGGTAAAAAAATTGAAACATTGAAATTATGAAAAAATATATCATCACTAATCTGTTCATATTTTTAGTAATAAGCGGACTTTTTGCTCAGCAAAATTTTATTTTTCACACGCCGCAAGAAAAATTTAATACAGGGAAAGAACTTTTCGACCAAGGGAAATTTGCTGCGTCGAGTCGTTTTTTCGAGGATTTTATACATTCGGCATCGCCCACGCAAGCGGGAGTAATACAAGAAGCTGAATATTATTTGGCAACTGTTGCTTTTGAACTTCGCAGTGCGAACGCTTACGACCAATTGACAGATTACATTAATCGTCATCCGTATTCGCCTTTTGCCGACAGAGTTCAATTTATGTTGGGAATGCTTATGTTTGAGCGACCGAATTACAATCGCGCGCTCACGCATTTTCGCAGAATAAACGAGAACAATTTGAGCGACCGCGACCGAACCGAAAAACAATTCAACGAAGCATACGCTTTTTTGCAAACCAATAATTATGCACGCGCATCAGCTGCTTTTCAGAATTTAATGCGGCAAGATACGCGTTTTAACCTTTCTGCGACCTATTATTTTGCTTACTCGGAATATATGCGCGGAAATTTCGACACGGCTTTGCCTCATTTTTTAACTTTGGAAAATGTTGAAGCGTACAAACACATTGTACCTTATTATATTATTCAGATTTATTTCAGCAAAGGACAGTACGATGAAGCAAAACGCCGAGCCGAACCATTGTTGGCACGTAATCCGAACAATCCGAATAATGCAGAAATATACCGAATTGTCGGAAATATTGCTTACAAGCAAGGCAATTTTGCCGAAGCAATCACCGCACTACAAAGATACGAAAGACTTTCGCCGCAAGTTTCGCGAAGCGACATATATATACTCGGTTTATCGTTTTACAAAACGCAGGATTTTCAAAATGCCATTCTTTATCTGTCGAAAATCACAAACAGACAAGATGAAATGACTGAAAATGCGTATTTACATATCGGAAATTCGTACATAAGACTCGGCGATATTCGCAACGCGCGATTGGCTTACGAAGCGGCTTTGAGTACGAATTTCGACCCGACAATACGCGAGGAAGCTTTGTACAATTTTGCACTTACAACATACGAAACAAATTCGCCCTTTGGAGAATCTATCGCGGCTTTTGAACGATTGCTGACCGAATTTCCGAATACGAGATTTGCCGATAGTGCGTACGATTTTCTTGCTTCGATTTATATGACAACGCAAAATTTTGCCGCCGCATACGAATCGATAAACAGAGTAAGAAATATGACGCCGCAGCTACTCGAAACACGGCAATTTTTACTTTATCAATTAGGTGCAGAAAGTTTTGCACGTAGAAATTACGCCGATGCAATCGGTCGTTTTACAGCCGGATTGGAACACACGCCGAACAGACAATATACTGCCGAAATACTTTTTTGGCGTGCCGAGGCAAACTATCGGACAGGAAATTTTGCCAACACAGTACGCGATTTGCAGGCATTTCACAACAATCCCGAATCGCGAAACAGTCCGAATTTGCGTTCATCACACTATTTATTGGGTTACGCACATTTTTCGTTACAGCAATATCGCGAAGCACTGACTTCGTTCAACCGATTTATTGCGAGCGGAATTTCAAATCGTGAGCCAACTTTTGCAGACGCTTTAAACCGCATTGGCGACTGTTATTTCCATATGCGCAATTTTCCGGATGCGATAAGAGCTTACACGCGAGCAATGGAAGCATCGCCCGCAACAGGCGATTACGCGATGTTCCAGATTGCGCACATCAACGGTTTGCAGCGAAATCACGCGGCAAAAATTACGATGCTTGAACGATTGTTGACCGAATTTCCGCGTTCGCAATTTGCCGACGATGCACTTTACGCCATCGGTCGCGCGTATTTGATGCTCGAAAGCAACGACCGCGCGCTGGAAGCTTACAACCGATTGCTCACCACTTTCCCAAGAAGCAGTTTAGCACCGAAAGTGGCGTTGGAAATCGGTATGATTCACCTCAATCGCAACAATTTAGACCAAGCTATCGAATCGTTCAAACGCGTGATTACCAACTATCCGGGAAGCGAGGAATCGCGCACTGCACTCGAAAGTCTTGAAATTGCATTTCTCGAAAAAAATCGCATCGGCGAGTTTATTGATTATACGCGAACGTTGGGCGGAAATCTCCAAACTTCGGTAAGCAGAGAGGATTCGCTTACGTTTATTGCTGCCGAAAGACAATTTATGCGCAGAAATTTCAGAGAAGCCGTTACAAACTTAAACAGTTATCTGGCAAATCATTGCACCGAAAACGAAGGACTTTTCTGTATGACGGCGCGTTTCTATCTTGCCGAAAGTTTTTTTGAATTAGACGACAGAAACAACGCGCTTGTTCAATATCGAATTTTAGCCGGAATTCCCGGAAACAGACATATGGAAGATGCCGTAAAACGCGCTGCCGAAATAACTTTCGACAACGAGGATTTCAGCACTTCACTGCACTATTTTACTCAGCTTCAAGAAATTGCAAGTAATATCGAAAACCGAAATATCGGACGATTGGGTATTTTGCGATGCAGTTATTTCTTGAACGAACATCAACGAACGCTTGCTGTGGCACAAGAAATTATTGACGACCCGCACACGCGCGAGGAAGTGAAAATTGAAGCGCGTTTCAATCGGGCAAAAGCGCATTTGGCTCTAAATCAGCGTGCTTCGGCTATCGACGATTTGAGAATTGTAAGTGAAAATACACGCACACGACACGGCGCAGAAGCGAAATTCCTGTTGGCACAAGCGCAGTTTGATATGAATAATTTAGACGCGTCAGAAGCAACGATTATGGATTTCATACAGCGAAATACGCCGTATCAGTATTGGTTGGCGCGTGGTTTTGTGCTATTGGCAGATATTTACATCGCTCGCGGCGACGATTTTCAAGCGAAACAGTATTTGCTCAGTTTGCAGCAAAATTATACCGCAAATGATGGTATTCAACCAATGATAACTACGCGTTTAGAAGCAATCAGCCAGCGCGAAAGGCGAGTTGTTAATTGAAAAAGTAGGGGCGAATTGAATTCGCCCAATAAAAAAGTGAAATAAAAAATGAAAAAGGACGTATTCAATACGTCCCTACTTCGCAAAATTTTTATAACAATGAAACTAAAACTGTCAATATTATCAATTTTCTCCGCGATTTCTCTTTCATTATTTGCTCAAAACGAGGAAAGAGACACCACATTCGCTCGGCAAATTACTATCGAGCGCGAATATCAGCCTGTAATTCAAGCTGCCGGAAAAATCAATTCAATGCCGTTTTTCATCGAGCCGAGAGTGGAAAGACGAACGCCGGTATTTAACACCGATTTCAGTCAACCGCTCACGGTCGAAAGCACAATCCATCATTTGGCTGCGGCAGAATTGATAAAATCGCGACCAACACATCCCGAAGGATTTGTGCGTGTCGGTATCGGAACAGGTTTTAATTCATTAGCCGATGTTGCGCTTCCACTGGTAAAAAGACCGAACACGAGGCTCGATTTCATTCTAAATCACGACGGACTTCACAATGACAAAGCGCATTCCAGAACACAAGCCGCTTTGATGTTCGACCGCAGAATGCGCTCGTTCGATTTTTACGCAGGATTGAGCGGCGGACACGAATTTTTTAGATATTTCGGCGATACGTTCAACGAATTCAATCAGGTTGTTGATGTTTTCAACGAAAGACCTGACGGAACATTCGGGCAATTTTTACCGATAAATGTTTTGCGACCGCAATCGCTATTGATTGCGCCTTTGGCAGATACAAATACTTTGTGGCGATTGAATGCAAATACAGGAATTAGAACTTCGCCAACAACTGACGAATTGCGTTACGGTATTCATCTGGACTACAATTTGTTGAATGTGAGAAATGGTCTTGTTCCGAGCGATGAACGCCCCGAACTTTCTGAACAAATAATTGAATTAAGAGCGAATATCGACACAGAAGTTGCCCAAAACAATCGTTTAGGAGTTGATTTGTCAATGATCAACCTGTTTTATTCAACCGCAAACAACGAATTGGATGCTTATTTTCAAAATCAGTTCGTACTTAGCATAAATCCTCATTTCACTTTTGAGCGCGATGCGTTTGACTTTCGGCTTGGTGTCGAACTTGTTGTAACTCCGCAAGGCGAAAGCAATGTGTTTTTGCCCGATGTGCGTTTCGAGTGGCGTGCTGTTCCCAATTTGATGGCAGTTTATGCAGGAATTAGGGGCGACTATCAGATAAACACGATGAATCGGATGTTTATGGAGAATATTTTTTTGAGTCCCGATATTTTGGTTGCCAATACCGTTACGCCGAACAAATTATTTGTCGGTACAAAAATCAGCCCAATGAGCGGACTTTTGTTTGATGCCTTTGTGAGTTACAGACTGATTGATAATCAGTACTTTTTTGTGAATAGAGAATATCTCGGCTCTCCGCCTTCCAGTTTTATAGATATGTACGGTACACACATTTTTTACTCCAATCGTTTCGATGCGCTTTACAGTCAGGCAAATCATTTACGATTAGGCGGAAGCGTGAGTTATCGTCACCACAACCGATTTAGCGCGCAGTTCAATTTTGCGTACAATCATTGGAATATTGCAGATTTTACTCACGCTTGGCATAAACCGATAGTTGAAATGGACTTCAACGCCAACTTCAACATTACGCCAAAACTGAATGTTTTTGCCACCGTGTTTTTTGAAGGAATTCGCTACGCGGGAATAGGCAGACAATTTGTACAAATGAATGATGAGTGGAAATTACAACCTCATCCTGTCAGATTAGCACCGATAGCTGATATAAATCTCGGCGCATCATACGCCGTACGCGATTGGTGGTCGGTTTTTGTACGCGCCAACAACTTGATAAACAGTCGCCACCAAGTATGGTATGGCTACGAAGTACAAGGTTTTATGTTAACGGCAGGTGCGGCGTTTAATTTTTGAACTCTCCCTAAATCCCTCTCTCGCCCCTTTCCCCTTCGGGACTTTCCCCACAAGGGAAAGAATAAGGAAAAAAGTTTTTGAGGGACTTTGAGGTAGTGCAACGCAAGAACAATTTTAGAGAATTTAACAACACAAAAAATAAATTGTATGAAAGATTTTTTAGTTAGCAAAACAGGCAACATTGTCTTAATGATAGTTTTGGGAGTTGGTATTTTTGTCCTCTTAAATGTCTTGTTTGGTTTGGGTGGCGCGATTGGCGGTGCAATTGCCGGTGCCGGTGCTTATTTTGGTGCAGATGCTATTAAGCGTGCGTTGAAACCAGCCGAAAAAACGGATGAATCGAACAAAGAGGAAAATAAATAATGGAAAAAAGAACATTAATAAAATACGATGATGTAGAAATTTGCCAGCAAGAACTGCTTATTCTCAAAGGCATTGATTTTGAAGTTCATAACGGTGAGTTTATTTTCCTTTTGGGAAAAGTCGGTAGCGGAAAAAGTTCGCTTCTGAAATCGTTTTATTGCGAAGCGCACGTTACGTCAGGCTCAGCGCACGTTTTTGATTACAACGTGCAGAAAATGAAAAAATCAGAAATACCAATGTTGCGCCGAAAATTCGGCATCGTTTTTCAAGATTTTCAGTTACTTACAGACAGAACGGTAAACCAGAATCTCGAATTTGTGCTTCGCGCCACAGGTTGGAAAGATAAAAATGCCATCGAATCGCAAATAGAAAACGTACTTCATCAGGTTGGAATGGCGAATAAAGGTTATAAAATGCCTCATCAACTTTCGGGAGGCGAACAACAGCGCGTTGTGATTGCTCGCGCACTACTCAACTCTCCCGAAATTATCCTCGCCGACGAGCCAACCGGAAATCTCGACCCCGAAGCCGGAACAGAATTGGTCGAATTGCTACACCAAATCAGCCTCGCAGGAACAACCGTGATTATGGCAACGCACAATTTGAATTGGCTAGACAAATTTCAGGGAAGGGTTTTTCGTTGTGAAAATGAGAAATTGAGCGAAGTTGTATAAGACTTAATTTTTGATTATTTCGCAAACAATTTTCTTGTAGTTGTAAATTTTGCAACAAATAGCGGAGGCAGCTTGTATAAAGTGGAAAGAATTAATGAAAACGGCGAAATTTTTATTCGGCGAGTTCAGGATGGAATGACAGACGATATGGCAGCGTGGAGTATACTCATTGAACTCAATAACAGATTTAAAGACAAGCAGTTTGAGGTAACACTTGCTGATGCGAATAGTTGGTGGTAGTTTCGTTCAAAACCTTATTTTGAAAAAATCCCTTATTCTTATGATTCACGCAAATGCAAAAGCATAATTTTGTTCGTAAATTTTATTAAGTTTAGAATCTGTTTAAATTTGAAACACAATTCTTTGAAAAAATTAAACAGGCTCTAATTACGGCAAACATTCGTAAAACGAGTTTTACTCTGACTGTATTTAAAACAGGCATTTTGTTCTTTTCTTCGGCAACTTTTCTATTTTATTTCCAGTTTAATGTAAATGTTAAAAATGAAAGCAAAGTAAAATCAAGGCAAAACGAAACATTATCTTTGCAAAAATCAATACGAAAAACTCTTTTTTAGATAAATTTCAAAGGGGGCAATTTCAGTAGAATTATCCACATTCAACCACTTCCCCATTTCATCCATTGTTTTTCCTCTGCGCGAAGCATAATCGACAAGTTGAATTTCGTCGATTTTTCCGACAATGAAGTACTTTGATTTCGGATGAAAAAAATACAATCCGCAAACAGATGAAGCAGGCGACATCGCGCCGTTTTCGGTCAGTTTTATGCCGTTTTCATCGAATTTTAAGATGGAATTTAAATCGAAAATAATAGATTGGTCGGGAAGCGATGGATAACCGACTGCCGGTCGAATGCCCGGATATTGATTTTTCAAAAGCCGCTCAACATCGAAAACTTCATCGAAATGGATTGACAAAAAACTTTTTCTTGCCTGAAAATGAAGCCATTCCGATGTTGCTTCCACCAAACGGTCTGCCAGCGAACTGACCAAAAGTGCATTATACACATCATTTTCTTGTTCGAATTGTGCAGAAAATTCGTCCGCGCCAAGAATTGTACAGGAAAAAACTCCGATGAA
>Ga0123355_10001395_pt1 | contig 33723 bp, 22 predicted proteins | sample TergutEmb28metaG_3_FD_89872 | JGI IMG/M metagenome (GOLD analysis project Ga0123355, IMG submission 89872) | Embiratermes neotenicus P1 segment gut microbial communities from Petit-Saut dam, French Guiana - Emb289 P1 | ecosystem: Host-associated > Arthropoda: Insects > Digestive system > Gut ...
CTGATGAAGAAGTTTATGAATGCTGTATACAGATAACTTTGTACGTGTGGCGCATAAATAAATCAGACACTTCAAATGTGTTTTCAGACAATCAGTTTAGGATCCAGTGGAACTGTTTGTTTGTTTGTTTGTTTGACTTGTTTGACTTGTTTCTCTTTGGTACTGTTCCAATTGTGTGAATATTCATTATTTATCATAGATCCATTGATGGACACACTAATGGAGGATCCTGTTACACTTCCATCGGGTAAGGTGATGGATCGTCCTGTTATTATGCGACACTTGCTCAACTCTTCTACTGACCCTTTCAGCAGACAGCCATTATCAGAGGACATGTTGCAGCCTGGTAAGTCTCGTTCTTATTAACTGAAATTCTTAATTTATTATTCTTGATAGGCAGATGAGTTAAATTGAATCTCTTGTTGGACATTGCCAATGACAAACATGATACCCTGATCTGATACACCACCATTTTGAATTATCTATGGCATATCAAGTTATATATACTCAGTAGCTGTTTTCACTACTTGCAATATTGGTATATATCTGTGTGTGTGTGTGTGTGTGTGTGTGTGTGTGGGCACATGCGCGCTTGCATAAATGGGCTAATCTTTAACTTAAGCGTGTTAACTTGCTACTTTTGAGTCTATTGCTGTGGCTTGCTACGCCCACTGCAGTTATCTTTTACTTATATGTGTTCAGAACTAATTTTATTGTCCTTTGGCTTCATAATTTGGACTTAGGCTTGTTACACTTACATAACTTCTCTTTTTTTGTAAATGTCCTCTCCAATTTAAAAGTGTAGCCACAAATTTATTCACCTCTTGTGCTCCATTTTTCTCCATTCCTACATCTAGGTAACATCACTGTTACTATCTCCATTTCTGTGCTCCAGAATTTGTTACACCTCAAAACATATTCTTCCACTATTTTGTTCTGCAGCTCGTCAAAATTTGGCACATTTTTTCCTCCTCGCAGTTTCTTTTCAGATTAGTATAGAATCACAAGTCTCTTCTCTGTCACATTAGTTTCCAGATTTGGCCTTTTTATGTCAACACATCTTGCTATTGTTATCCTTTTTTCTTAAATTTTCCTGTTCTTTTACACTATAGATCAATCACTTATTTTACCAAATTTCTTCTTTAAACTGTCCTTATCAGTTGTCCTTCGTACTTTATAGTTTATACTTCGGTGTATAATGAATTTAATTTGTTCTTTCTGTTGTCCGTAAATTTGTTATATTGGCAAACACTCAACTGTAATTTAAGTGGTGCATAAACATTGTTACATTGAGTAGCCTGCTTCAGCATGAGTATACATGAACAAAAGATTTAGGATAAATATTGATTTGTCATTAAACATAGACTGTTCCTTTGCCTAAAACATTTCACCACAATTTTGTATGGAAAGACTGAACATTTGGATTTTACATGATACAAGGTGGTTCAAATATGACCGGGACTGATTATATGTATTTTACACACAAATCAGTCCCGGTCATATTTGAACCACCTTGTATTTGAGTACTGGACAACATGTGGATTTACGTCAGAAGGGGTTTAGGTCAGAATTCTTGACCTGTTGCAATTTGAATTGAGGAGAGAAATTGTAAGATGATGAGTCTGTTTCTATGAAATATTTGTTAAGATGTTATGTATTCTGAGTTTAAATTACAGTGTGGGGGATCTGTGTAGAGCAAAAAGGGTAAAGGTGCAATTCACCCACATGCTGTGGTCTTACTAGTGACATGTTGTCATGACATTAAACCTGTTTGTTCAGCCGCGTGTCTTTACTTGCATTTGAGAAGTGTCTGATTCAAACAATGGACATTACCCATGACAAGGTCAGTACATGTCCATTGTTCATATTGGCATGGGCCACTTTTCATGCACTATGCCTTGCTAACCTGATGCCATCCTTGTCCTACTCACTTCAGCCTTGAAAATGGAGGAATTACATCCTCTGAAACATTGGTGTCCACTGATAATACTACATGATTACTGCTTCTTGTTAATTTTGCGTGTCAGCTGTGGAGTTAAGGGAGAAAATTTTGGTATGGAAACGTGAGAAGAAAAAAGCAGCATCTGCTCTGTGAAGAGTCACCGTTGCCCGGATGCAAGTGTTGGTGCAGTGATCTCTACGGTAGCTCCATATGTAGACAGGAAGTCTCTCTTATATGGTGCCAGGCCCTTGTTAATTGTGTACTTTGGGTATGCAACTGTCTCTTGCTTGCCTCAAAGTCACAAGATAACAATGGGACTTACAGTGAAAAAACCCACTACTGCCAGTGTGTGGACTCATTTAAATGAGTTGTGCCAGAAAGCGGATTTAAACAACGCCATGTAAATGTGTGCATTTGATTATTTTTGTGTGAATGCATGTGTGGATGTGTACTGGTGGGTGTGTGAGTGCACGCACATGCACACACATGTGTACCGATGTGTGTGTGTGTTTGTGTGCATATGTGTGCCTGCATACGTAGCACAAATGTTGATTTCCCAAAGGCTGTTTTTCAGCTTTCCAGGTTTAGTATTTATAATTCGACAGATTGTCAAAGTAAAGCTGTTTATTTTATGTAACTCATACTGTGCATATTCTTACAGTCCGTATATTAACCAAAAAATGCACCTAATAAAATACTGTAATCCCCATGGATTGTATTTTGTTATATTTTATTAAGTGCATTTGTTGGTTAATATACTGATCAAAACTGTTTAGTTGTTCTGATTGATTATAAGATCTGAATGGAATGCAACTAACACTACTAAATACACATACGTTGCTTTTACAAAAGACTGCAGTGGATTTTACTATGTATAATACATCTGAAGTAAGGTAATACTACACTGGGCAAATCCTTTTGTGTACTGTGTTTCTCTGAACACATTTTCTGTTTGTTTTGTGAATGTAATAAGACTTCCAATATCCATTTTTATTTGGATAATTGTCTATTGCCAAAACCAGTCAGAAGTGGCTAGTAAAGTGATACGTTTCTTCTATAATCACAGGCAGTAATGAATGTTCTAGCCAAACCAGAGCAAATCTTTTTACTGAAATAGAACAGAAACGTGTAAAAATCAGCAGCAAATTTTTGAAGGCTGATTCTGAATAGTCATTTTGTGATTTAAAACAGTGTAAAAATATTTTGTATCCAACCAGTCAATAGCCCTTCAGTATACATGTGTGTATTCACATATTCAAATAACAGCTGGCAAGAGCATTCTTATTGCAGTAGTCTTGCTTGTAATTAATTCAGTGTCAGGGGTGTCAGTTTGCCTCTTAACTGACTATATTCTGTCACCACTTTAAACAGTTTATGTTTAATTTGGAATTAAGTATTTGTATACATCTGAGAATATAACTTAAGCTAAATTTTAGCTTATTCAAATAGTGATGGTGAATAGTATTAACAGAATACATAATATACTTTTAATTGCTTTGGACAGCTGGTGCATGTCATGCATACAAAACTGGTGGTCACAGTTTGTGCTCGTGACCATAGAACAAGTATTTGTGTGAATACAATAATTCAGGTGATGACACTAGCTTCTTGAAGAAGCTTAAGCTTCAAAATTGTGTAATCAGATGTGAACCAAATGCCACTTTTAGGAAGATGATGAGCCTAATGTTTGGTTGGAAGGAAGTGGCTGCAGTAACTTTTTCAATGTTGTAGTTTGTGTTAAAGCATTGTGTTCTGTTTCAGGTTAATGTCAGACTGTATATGTTTTATGCTTCTCCAGTCCAAATAGGTTGATAATCCAAACTGTCTGGGAAGAGGGGTGGTTGGAGTTAATATCCTATTAAATTTCCTGTCTACCACTCACTGTTTGGTCCTTGAAGCGTTTGACAAAACCAAACAATTTAACTTGAATATTAATTTTGGGTTACCATTACCAAAAATATATACAGTGATCCCTTGTCCAGTGTGGTGGTTAAGGGGAGCAATCACAGGGTGTAGGCCTAAACTGCATTGTGCAACCTTCGTGTGGGAAAAATAGGATTAGATGAGAGCACTTCCGCACAATGAATCAGTACCGTGACTTAAGCAAACCTGAGAGAGGGGCTTGCCTTGGCTTGGCATGGCTTAGTTTGGTTTGGTTTGTGTAGTTGATGCTGCAGTGTTTGAGGAACTGCCCATGTTTATCATTATGTATTTAAATTTGTTAGATTTCAGCAAATTTTTTCCCCATTTAGTTAATTAATTTTAACCACGTACTCAAAGGAGTGCTGATCAAAACCATGTTGGGTGAAGGGTTACTGTATGAGCATTTGTGATTACTTTTTTGCATCTGTTTTGTTTCTTTTTTTATCACCATGATCGTTATTGTCTTCCCTGTGACTTTCATTGCCATCATTATGAAATAGTACAGATTCACTCCATGACCATCAAGAGTCTGCAATTTGAAGCAAACTAGAAGCATAAGTTCTCTTGAAAAATAAAATGCAGACCTATAATGCTCATTACTGTATCCTGCAAATTTAAATGAAAAACAAAATACTTCTATTATAAATCAGCAGAATAATTATAATTCCAGTCCTTCAATACTGGTTACTGAATTTAAGTAAATAAATTACAGATGGAATTATATTTTTATGAACATTCCTGTGTTCGGAGTCAAGGTAGAAATGGAGTGGCAATTGTACTTTGCCTAAAATTACTATAACACAGAACTGTGAGCATGACAGAACGGTTCGGTATGTATAATGATGGTTTCTTTTTCAAAGACATTATAGAGTCAAAAGAATTTACTATGATTGGATAAATTAAATTATGGATTTTACAGATTAAGAAATACACTTAAAAGGAAAAAATGTCACAGGTATGCCAAATTGTGGATATTCAGATTAAAATTGATTTAAGCATTCTCAGATACCATTACTTTGTTTAACAAAGAAAATTATTTAGGATATAAATATGTTGGCATATATATGTATGCCAGATTTGAAGAGTTGTATACAAACCTAATATGTTAGAATATTGCCCCCTTCCTCCCCTCTCCAAAGGCATTGGTTGGATTAAATTGTTTGAACAAATGAAGGTGCTCATTTTGACACAGGTCTTCTGTATGTCATCTTATTAACATCCTGTAAAATACTCTGAAGATAGTATATAAAATCTGAAAATGTGTGCACTTGAAGGTTTTGTACTGTATATTGCAATTAATCCACATTTTGTGGGGTTTGATGAAAAAGCATTGTTTAAAGTAGTCATGTGATTTATGGCAGTCATCATAGTACCTTAATGAAACATGCCACTTTAAGGGTTTCTCATTCAGTTTACAAATTTCATCACTTGTTGGATAACAGAAATGGAATTCTTAAATGTGTGTTGTGTTATAGATGCATCTTACATAAGTGATGAGGTTATGAATAATTTCTGGTGAGTGATAAGTTGCAAAACAATGAATGTCATGTGACAGATCAGGAAGTAATGTTCACATGTAATTTCAAATAAAATTTGGTATCCATAGTTTACTAAGGTGGAGAGTTTGACAGACATTTCATAACATACTGCAAGAAGAAAATGGATTCCAGACAGAGCTGAACACTTTGATTAGTTCAGTTGGAAGCAGCCTGAACCAGTGGCTGTGTACCTTTGTGAAATAGTATTACTGCAGAATTTGTGCCTCCAAGTTATGGCATATTCTCGGTGTTTTGAACCCTTTTTTTTTAACCTTCAGCTGATGAGTTTACATGCTAAATGTAACTCTTGACAGCTGTAATTTTTCTTGATTAGCATGATCGTGTAAATTTCTGAAATTCAGCAATTTAGAATTTAATTATATGATTTAGAGTGTTGATATTAAAAAGGTCCTAACAAACACTGTTTTTTAAAGAACGAATCTGTTTCTCTGTGTATGAAAGAGTGATTATTCTGTGTGTATTAATCTTTATTAGACTGCATCTTTATACATTTTCTTTTATCATTTATTACCCCTGACTTGACTGTTTATAAGAAATTATTTTATGTTACAAATTGTGCTACACATTTCTGACACCTGTTTTTTACATGCTGAACAATGCTTACTCAAAATATTATGCTCCTTGAAACATCCTACTGTGGGTGAAGTAACGGTATTTTTCGGAGGAAGGGTATACTTCCAACATTACACACACAAGAAGCAAAAACGCTTCTATTGAAGATTTGTAAATTATGCAATACAAGTGGATATACATATGACATGGGTATGTACTCTGGTAAGAATAGGACACATTTGACTTAAGGTGACAGCAACACCTGTCACTGTCAGAAATTTGACAGGAAAAGTGCAGGGACATGAACATCAACTGGGAGGTACCCAGTTAAATTGTAATCGAAGGGTCATTGCTTATTTTGTCAGTAACCCCCTCCCCCATATCTCAAACAAGTTTTGGAATGGTTCTTTGGAATGCACTGTGACCACTTTCTCCACCTTCCCTGGTTCATTGTTTACAATTATTCTTTCATTGTGTATGACGGTAAATGATACCTGCAGGATGGATGAGCCTACCAGTGTCTTATTATTTAATATATTAAGATATAGGATAATACATAAAATTCTATGGTGCATACACAGAGGCAGTCAGTTACCTCTTAACCCTTAGCTGACTTTCAGTGTGTGTATGTGGAACTAGTGACTGGCTGGTAGCAGCAACAAATTGTAGAGAGCACTCACTATTTCATGGGATGGGAAACAAAACTTTACAGACATGTAGTGGAGGCAGCTGCATTGTGAAGTTACAGAGTCACTCATGTTAATGTAAATCACTGCATTACAAAAGAGATGGGTCCAGTGTATTCAGTACTGCGTATGCTATTTATGAATCTCATAAAACTGTCCACTTTCGTTCTTTCTCAAAAATGTTACACATTGTGTAAATGTTTCCTGTTTTATATTAATATTGTTATGTATTTTCAAAACATTGAAAGCCTTAGAATTAAAAATTCTGATCACCTGATACAGTTGGCAATCTGTTGCACTAAACAGGATGTTATTTAAATTGGAAAGTCAGTGAGTAATATGTGAACAGGTTGAAAACTTCAATTATCAGTGAGAATTGTAAAAAATGTTACACATGATAGAGGAATACATGTAAATTGTTACAATAACTGTGTGAAATGCCAGAAGGATATGTGTAATGAGTGATGGAATTTTGTCTTTGGGAGACTTGCAACCATACTATGTTATGGAAGTCTGTGAGATTTTTCACAAGCAGCAGTAGTGAGAGTTTTGATATAAGTGCCCATACTTCCTATTCTTTTGGCATTTCATAAAAAAATTAGAGACCCACAGTAGTTCTTGGAAGTAAAAATCTCATATTCCACTCCTGTGGGCTGCCTTTTTATAATTGAACTGTGAGTTATTTGTGAGGTAGTACCTACATATTAAATATTATAGATTGTACAGATCAACTGAAAACATTTATCACATTCCTTGTAAATTCCAAAAAGCAAACCATTTGCAGCTTAACTGGCATGTGTCCTTTTTATTGGTAATTACAGAACACTAAGTTACACTGACAGCTAAGTTGCATGTACAGTATTGATCATAAAAGAATATTTAATATAGTGGTAGTGCATCCTATTCATGCAAGACTCTTTGGGCCTTAATTGCAGTATGAACACATTTTCCATTTTCACCACATAAGTCCTTTATTTAAATATTTTGAATTGTGTGTCATTAGAGTGGTTGTTTTATGATGATAAAGCATTACCATGCATCTGCATAGGGACATTGTTTTATCTGGCACCAGTGGCTAGCCATTTCCCATCAGCTCACATGATTTACGAAACTTGGATGTGCAATGCATTCTTGCATCAAAAAATTCATAAATACACCTGGACCTCTCCTGATAGGAAGACGCACAGGCAGGTTGATCAAATATTGATGGATGGGAAATGGCTTTCAAGTATGATCTTTCAGGGGAGCTGTAATGATGATCAATCACTATTATGTGGTTGCAAAGGTTAGGGAGAGATTGTTGATATGTAAATGAGCAGCACAGAAGTTTGACGTGGGAGGGATTCTATCTCAAAAAGCTAAATAAGTGGAAGTTAGGGAGTAGTCTCAGCTTAAAATCTCATGCAGCTCTGGAGAGCTTAGATGATAGCAGGAAGATGAACATGGCTTTGGAAAATGTTAGAAAGAATATCAAAATATCAACTAGTCTAGGTCAGTGTGAATGGAAGGTGCATGAACCAGGGTTTGATGAAGAATATTCAATATTTGTGGATAAAAGGAAGCAGGCTAAACTGCAGTGGTTACAGAATCCAAGCCATATTAATGCAGATTATGTCAACAATTAAGATATTAAACTAGTGGACATTTCAGGAACAAAAAGGATATTTGAAAGGTAAAATCAGTGAACTTGATACAGAAAGAGCAAGAATATTAGAGGCTTATATAAGGGCATCAGTGAACTTAAGAAGGGTTGCCAGCTGTGAACTAACTTAGTAAAGGATAAAAGGGGTGATCTGCTTGCATATTCCCACAGTATTTTGAATAGGTGAAAGAGTTATATGTGTCAATTATTGAATGTACATGGAGTTAATGATGCTAGCAGTTGAAATACATACAGGTGAACCATTAGGGGTTGAAATGGTTGTTGAAAAGCTGAAAAGATATAAATCACCAGGTACTGATCAAATTCCAGCAGAAGCAATTCAAGCAAGAAGCAGCACAATGCTTTCTGAGATCCTTAAGCTTATTAATTCTGTTTGGAATAAGAAAGAATTGCCTGAACAGTGGAAAGTGACAATCATTGTACCTGTTGATAAGAAGCTTGATAAAACAGATTGTAGTAATTATCAAGGCATGTCACTGTTATCAACTGCATTCAAAATTTTATCCAACATTCTTCTCTAAAAATTTACTTCATATGCAGATGAATTTTTCTGGCATCAGCAGTAAGGATGCAGGACAAAATTACAGCAAATATAGGTAATAAATCCTTTGAAAGTGTGGCAAAGTTCAAATATATTGAAAACGAATCTTTTTTCTTCTAGTTTGTTGTCCAAAAATATGATTAAAATGTACAGAACTGTAATTTTACCTGTTGTTTTTTGTGGGTTTGAAACTTGGTTTCTAACACTGAAGCAGAGACATAGGCTGAGGATGTTCAAGGACAGGATCCTGTGGAAGTTACTGGGGCCTAAGGGGGATGGCACAATAAGGGACTGGAGGGTATTGCATAATGAGGAGCTTCATGATCTGTAATCCTCATCAAATATTATTTGAGTGAGCAAATCAAGAAGAATAAGATCAACAGGGCATGTGGCATGTGTGGGGGAGAAGGAAGCTGCATAGAGTATTGTTAGGAAAGCGTGTGGGGAAAGAGACTGCTTGGAAGACCTAGGCATAGATGAGAGGATAATATGAAAACGGATTTTCAAGAAATGGTGGGGTGGAGGGAGGGGCATAGACTAGAGTAATCTAGAGTAATGTGGCTGAGTATAGGATATGTGGATAGCTGTTGTGGATGTAGTAATAAACCTTTGGTTTCCATAAAATGAGGGGAATTTCTTGACTAACTGATGAACTGGTAGCTGCTTGGACTCTTTTCCACGGAGTCAGCTAATGTGCAATGAAGAGTATGTACGTGGTGTGGCAGAAAAGTAATGAGACTGATTTTCTTTTAACCATGAATTTTATTCTTTTTACAAATCAAGGTTATCCCCTTTGAAATAGTTCCCTAGGGCAGCTACACAGCAATGAAGGCATTGTTTCCATTGTTCGTAGCAGTGCTGGAAGGCTTCTGCTGGAATACCTTTCAGCTTGTCGGTTACGCTCTTCTGGATATTATCCAAAGTACCAAAATGGCGCCCTTTCATGTGGTTTTTGAGCCGGGGGAATAAAGAGAAGTCACAGGGACTGAGATCCGGTGAATAGAGGGGCTGAGGAACCACAGGAATGCTTTTTTCTGCCAAAAATTCATTGATGGAGATTGCCGTGTGACATGGGGCATTGTCGTGGTGCAGCATCCAGGTGCGTGCAATGCCTGGTCACACACATGCTACCCTTTTCCTGAGTCTTTCAAGGACTTCCCGATAAAAAGTTTCATTGACAGTTTATCCTGGTGGCACAAATTCCTTGTGGACAATCCCCTGACTGTCAAAAAAACAAATGACCATCAATTTGATTTTGGATTTGCTCATTCTCGCTTTCTTGGGACGGGGAGAGTTTGCAGTGTGCCACTCCCGACTTTGGCATTTTGTCTTACGGTAATACTCTAAAATCCATGATTCATCACCTGTGATAACGTGACTGAAGAATTCTGTCTCCCTCTCAAGGTGGTCCAGAAGATCGAGACACACATCCCTCCGATTGGCCTTCTGCTCAGTCATGAGGTTCTTTGGAACCATCTTTATGCACACTTTTCTCATGTCCAAATCCTGTGTTAAAATTTGATGGAGTAAACCAGTTCAAATTTAACTCTCTACTGATCATTCTCAACGTCAATCGACGATCTGACCTCACAAGAGACCCCACTCTTTCCACAATGTCGTCCGTATTTGAGGTTGAAGGTCTTCCCGCACGAGGTTGGTCTTCTACTTGTTCTCGGCCTTCTAAAAGGACTTGTGCCATCTGAACACTTGTGCCCTGGATAGGGAATGTTCTCCATAAGCCCTTAGTAACTTTTCGTAAGTAACAGTAGCGGATTCACCAAGCTTTACACAAAATTTGATGGCACAACATTGCTCAAACTTTTGCCGGTCAATTTTCCTAACGCACCTCACAAACACAACTTCACTTCAGATGATCTCAACAATCGCGTAGCAACTGTGGCAAGTTCAAACTTGTACTGAGTCTACGGCAAGGGTTAACCTAACTGCCATGTGAAGGGGAAGGCAGCAGCATTGTCAATTCATGCACAGCGTTGCCAGTCTCATTATTTTTCTACCACACCACATGTGGTAGATGTGGCACATGTCTACAATTCAAACGAAATTGTGTCCAATGCCATGTTTAAATAAAGGGAGTTAAAACCATATAATAACTGCTGTACAGTGAACTAAAATATTTTGACTTGTACTCATAGTGGTAGCAGCAGCAAGAACTGCACTGCCTGCCATCATATGACCAGTGTGAGTGAAGTAGTGATGCTAGTTGTCAGACAAAATAATGTCCCTGTCTAACCAAGCAAAACTGTGTGTCTGAAAAAACTGTGATATTCAGTTGATAATATGCACTGACCACTAAGTATAATACATCCCTAATAGCATTAAATGTTGTAGACTGTCAGCAGTTTGTATGGAATATTTACTTATTTTGCATAAAAGCTAAAAAATTGTAAATGCACACGCACACACACGTGTGTGTGTGTGTGTGTGCGTGTGTGTGTGTGTGTAGCTTGGTGGGTGGAAAAAATTTATTGGAGGAATATATGTTTTATATGCACACATACACATTTCGAATTAAATTTTTAAGTCCAAGATTAAGGTACAAAACAAAATATGGCATTTAGTCATGCTGACTGAGACTCCTAGATTGTTGACAGATTTTTCACTGAATTGCAAACTGAATTTTGAATCATGTCTTCCTCCCATCTTAATTCTGAATATTGTGAAGTTCATGGTAGCACATTTGCCTTGAAACAGTAAGATTTCTATGCACTTCCTCTCTATACCCCTAGCTTTTCTTTTACATTGTTTTCAGTGTTGCACACGCATTGTAGTAGGTGTTGATGTACACCAATAATTCAGCTTAGTACAATGTACAGAAAATACCTGAGGAATACGGATTCAGAGTGGTGGTAAATGTTTTTGGTGGTATAAACTTCATGCATTATAGTACTATACATGCAATTTGCCAGTTAAACTTTTCATATTTAGAATGTAATAAAAGTGACGTGTTTCCTAGTCGTCTGTTAAACAGTAATCATGATAAGAAAACTTTTCTGAAAGGTTTTTATGGCATTGGAGTAGAGAGCAGATACAGCAGTATGAGAGTGCAAATTTTTCATTTGTTTTCATAACTCAACTGCATATCTGAGAATCAGAGACAGCAAAGGTGTGCCTGAAAATTCATTTGTGTTTGGTGAATTTACTAGTATGTACCTGGTTCATTTGGCATTAGGTATAAATATAAACTGATGTTTTGTTACTAATGTAATGTAACAATGTTGTCCCTGTGCATGTCATGATGGCATATGAGGGGAGCAGGGATATAGCTTCACCCATTCTTAACCTTGGCACTTGGTGGAGCTGAGTGATCAACTCATGCTGCAACCACTTTACTCCTGGTACTTAATAGGAGGCAGGAAAGGCCCCAGAGGCAGTCTTGACATTATGGAGAAGAGTGTCTTGCATCTGCAGGAAATTCTGGTCAAAAAACATTAAGCAAACTTCACTTAATGTTGTACATGTTTGATGTTATTGATTAGTGCTACATGTCTTTTCCATTTTAGCTTCCTTTCTTTTATCATCCTAAAAATGTCTGGTAAATAGTCAAAAATTGTAAGTTCCTCATTATGCAGCTTCCTCCAATCTCATATTTGCCCCCTCAAGTACAAGTATTCTTACCAACACCATGTAAACAAACACCCTTAAAACTTTGAATATTAAAATTAATTTATAGATTCATTTCATACCTCACAGAGTACAAAGTGTCCTGCTACTGGAGAGGACAATCGGTGAATGCTGTATACGGACACAATATCTGTTTACTGTGAGAATACGTGGAGCACATATAAACAACATGGGCAGAATTTTATGATTCGTTTGGACTGTCAAAATTTAGAGTCACATTACTGCTGATGGTTGAACAGTCAGTCATTCTTGGTGTTGCACCCCTCCTAGGGCTGAAGATAGGATTTTAAAATTGGAATGTGACACTGTTCTCAAGGGCAGAATACAGGGAGGTTCTGTTAGAAAGACCACTCAGTTAATGGTGTATGGTGAAATAATGGCTATTTATTGTGAAAATTATATGGACAAGGTGCAGAGTTCTTATGTTAAGCCTGGTGATACATACAGTTCCCACTTGGGTTTGAAAGGTTAATTATTAACACTATGGACCTTCAATGTGTTCTTCCCTTAGTAAGAGAAACCAAGTTCCACACCTGTACAAAATCTGTAGGTAATGTCATAGTTGTATATATATATATATATATATATATATATATTTATCTTGTTACTAAACTCATTTATTTCAAATGTTAATCATGTTGGTTGGTAGCTCCAGTCTCAGTGACCTTCCTACCTTCTTTTATTTCTAAACTCTCTCCACTAATAGAAATGGCATACGCATGTTTGTTGCATAACGTGTTATTGTCATAAAAAATATCAGTTATTAATAGATGTCTGTCAAGGCAATCATGACTGACAGGAAGTATAAATTTTGCAACATTACCTTCTGAATAATTGAGTTTGGTTGTGACAACATTTTTTCCTGTCAGAATCCCTTGGGTTTCCTAGCTGTGTGCATGATACAAAACTTCTGTTTCAGTTCTACAGAACACGGCACTGGCTCATATCATAAATGTCTTGTGGAATATGGAGGGATCATAGAATCCATTGTGCCCTTCATACTGCGAAATATTCACATATCTATTATGGAGAAAACAGTTATTTTTTTTCACACTGTTTACATGCCAAATAAAAAAACATAATGCCTTCAGAGGAGTAAAAATGTTCACATGAAATGACTCCATAATGAGAAAAAGCTTGCAAAAGCAAATCACTAATCCTTCAAAAGGAAAACATGTTCACATTCACATTCACATAGATACATTTCGCAGATCCAATATTGGTGAAACTACCAATGGATATGAAACATGTCAAGATAAGAATAATATATATACCATTAGATAATACAAGAAATACAACATTATATAAAAATTGATTAAAAACAATTATTTAAGAGTAAGAAGGGCAGACTGAACATTACCAAAATGCTAAAAATTCATCTAGAGAATAAAAAAGTAAGTAAATACTTTTTCAGTGCATTCTTGAACTCCATTTTGTCACGTTGAAATTGAGTAACATCCAGTGACAGTTTATTGAATACCTTAATGGCAGAATAAGTAATTCCCCTTAGTATCGATGTAAATTTAACCAATGGTTTATGAAGATGATTTTTCTGCCTTGTATGTATTGAATGTACAGAAAAATTAGTTTTAAAGTAAGAGGAATTACAGATCACAAACATCACCACTAAATAAATATAAAGACATGGAACAGTTAATATATCAAGTTGTTTAAACCAAGCCCTACATGAACTCCTGTGGCCCAATCCTAACATTATTCTAAGAATACTCTTTTGAAAAATAAGCACCATATTTATATTATGTTCATTACTCCAGAATATTATACCATATTTGACTATTAAATGACAGTGAGCAAAATAAACAAGCTTTAAAGAATCGTTATTTAATATATAGTATAATCACCTCATGAGGAAGCAAGCAGAACTCAATTTCTTGAGCAAAAGGTGAATATGTCTTCCAAGTAATCTGATTATCCAATTGCAAGCCAAAGAACTTAATGGTCTCAACTTCCATTAGAAGATGATCAGCATAGGTTAGATTTAATGCATTAGATAGTTTAGCTGAAATAAATGTCAAAACTTCAGTTTTGGTTGGATTTAAAATAAGCCATTTTGCCTGGAACCATTTAGACATGATTTAAAGCATGATTAGATCTTTGAAGAAGCTCATCCTGAGAATTATCAGTAATCAGCATGCTAGTGTCATCTGCAAACGCTTTTACATCTGAGATTTATTAAAATCATTAATATATAGACTAAAAAGAGCAGGGGACCAAGAATGGATCCCTGGGGCACACCATGCTCTACATTATGCCAATTTGAGATTTAATTAGACTTAATAACTTTAGGTGAACCCTTTGCTTCCTGTCATCTAAATAAGATCTAAATCAATTTAAGAGAACACTTCTAACACCATAAAATTCCAATTTCTTGACCAGTAGTTCATGATTAACACAGTCAGATGCCTCTGTCAGGTTGCAAAATACACCTGGTATACATACATCTTCCATTATTTCAGGCATCACATATTGTCTCTATCAGTTGTCCGTAGATAAGCCATCCCTAAACCCAAATTGTTCATGAACTAAAATGTTACTGCATCGTATATTCTGAATTATTTGTAGGTAAATTAGCATTTAAAAGATTTTAGAAAAACTTGTTATTAAAGAGATCGGCCAATAATTGGCTATCTTCAATCGATCCCCATTTTTGAAGACAGGAACTACAATAAAATGTTTAAGTGTCTCAGGAAAATATCCTTGAATAATTGAAGTATTATGGACATATGTAAGGGGTTTACTAAGATATTGAGCATATAATTCTAGTATTTTATTCAAAATCTCACCATAGCCTGCTGAATTCTTGTTATTTATCGAGTTAATAATATGCACTATTTCAGTGTCCATGATTGGAATGTTTGCCTTCTCAAGAAACCCTTGCTGAAAAGAGGCATGCAAGAAATGTGAAGCATCTTCAGTATTTTTCTGCTCAGCTAATAAACCATCAACAACATTTATAAAATAGTTATTAAATTCATTAGCAACTTGACTTGAGTTGAAAATTACATTATCAATTTTAAATAGAGTTGAAATGTTTTTATCACTCCCCAATTTACCCATTTCTTTTCTTAGGATGTTCCATGAAGTTTTCGATTTATTCTTCGCTGCAGATATTTTACTATTATAATAACTTGCCTTAGCATTCCCAATAGCTTTCTTTAAGATACTACAATAATAATGGTACCAAGACTTAATCAGAGGGCACTTATTTTGCTGAAAATATAAAGATTTCAATTTTTTTTGCACAATGTTCGTCCCATCCAACCACAGATCATTGTTGCTGCATTATGCACAGTAACATAGTCCAGTTTCTGGTTTGTTGCGTGACACCATAGGCATAAATTTTGGTCTTTGTAGGGTTTTAGGAAATGGCTGGCAGGTGGGAATAATAAACCAGGTGTAATTTAAGTTAAATTAATGTTACCTAACCAGCGTTTTCACAGAACACAGGTTTTCTGATGGTGCAAAATGCCTTTTTAACACAAGCAAAACACCAAAATCTGTTATAAAACATAAAATTATATTTATCTTTGTCTTTCACTTTTATAAAATTCAAATGTGTACTCAGTATTTTTGTCATTTATTTAATTGTAAAATAAACATAAAAACTATTGGCTACCATTTTTATTCTAGCAAAGTAAAGAGCATAGATAAATATAATAATTAACAGTGTTCCCCTGCCTCCTGTTCATGTCATAGCAGCTGCAGTTTATGAATGCCATTTCGCTGGGATATTCATTCCCATTTTTTTTTAAAGAGATTTATTTCAAAGAAAATATGTATAGCATGTTCAAAGACAAATAGCAAAATTGTTCTCACAGCCAATTCGAACAACTGTGTATATTTTAACAAACGTGAAATAGAAGAAAATATCAGTAATGTTAGTGACAAAATATCTTTAAAAACCCCACTATGACTGACTGAGCTGGTTACAGCAAAATGTATTTCGGCCTTATATTAAACTATAGTAGACTGGAGTTCAGGTTGGCAAAGGTGTAATTTCCGATTTATTGAACTGGGGGGGGGTTTAGGATTGGATGGAGAGTGAGCAAACAGTTTGGCTGTGAGTTGATGGATGGAAGTCTTGAATGGGTTCAATATTAAGAGTGTTGTGCAGATGTGAAGTGGTAGTAACCCCAGGACAGGTACCAAACTCTTGTAAGCTTTTGTCTTGGATGATGGAGTTTGACATAGTTTGAATGATGTGGAATCCCAGACAGGAGTGATATCTGTGAGAATGGATCAGATGAGCACCTGTTTTCAGGGTTAATTTGGTTTTATGTGACAGCATGGAGTCTCAAGCAAGTAGGGGGAAGATGTTACTAAGCATGCCTGTGGCTTTGTTGGTGATGGTACATAGAGGTACATGTAGAGGAGTTTTGGAGTCTAAAAGAAGGCCTAAGGTGTCAGCCGTTTGAGCAGGATCTGGGAGAGGATGATGACGCTTGGAAAACAGAATTGCTTCTGTTTCATGGGTGTTTAAACAAAGCTTCCATTTAGTCAAGTATTTTAGTAATCATTCCCATTCTAACTAAAGTGACAGCAAAGGCTAAAGAAACTAGAAAGTAGTTTTCTTAAAGTGTTATTTAACATTTAGCACATATTTGCTTCTGTGTAAAGGAGTCTGAATCCTAAATAGAAGCAGCTACACAAGGGGTACATAGAAGGGAGAATGGGGTTTACAGATAAGAGTTTAAGGTTTATTCCTGCTTTGCTAAGACCAGCATTCATATCTAAAACTTGTCATAAAGAGTACAGTGTTGTTTTGCTCACTGCTTAAATCTGCATACTTTAACCATACATAAAATTTAACCACCTTTATGTGAAAGTTAAAGTAGACCTGGGAACTGCCTGTCAGGATAGTACATAGTGTGAAATGTTTGAAGATGCACTGTTTATTTTTATTTCCAAAACACTTAGTAGTGTTATATGTTGTTTGTTACATGCTTCTTTGAGTCAAAAAGTTGATAACCAAAGCAAGGCCCACCTTATTTACCAGCGAACTATGTCAGTGAATCCTAACATGTACAAATCGGAGACTACCACTTGCATATTGAAACCTAAGTCTTGACAGCTTTAAACGAAACAAAGCTTTCACAGTAACTACATGTAGTGGAGTCACCTTAATCTGCCTTCTGAATGTGATCATATTAACATTTCATTAACTGTCTTTACATCACCAACAGCTAACGTGATGTTGGTTGTACATTTTACATTATGCCAGAACTTGGTTTCTTATTCCTGGTGCACACCAGTGTGAGGGAGGGGTGGAGTCAGGTGGCGAGTCGTCATAGTCAGCGTTGTCGAGTGGCCACGCAGCTCTACCTGCAGTTGACACAGCAGGCCATGCTAGGAACAGAACACTTAGGGTTAAAATATCTGTAGCCACATCAGTTGCTGATGATGGAGACAGAAAGTGTGAAATGTACATGAACTGCACATTTGTGTGGCTGATCATCCATAATAACTTAACTGATAAGACAAACTTGTTGTCTTGCCCTATGTTCTCCAGTGGCTATAATTCCAAACACCTTTCTTAAAATGGGCTACTAACAACATGGCCTTCATGCTCTAAAATCTAATAATGTGTTAAATTCTGTCAGATACAGTGTATTATAAAAAAGCAAGGGACATATTTGTATTAATTTTGTCAGCATTATCTATAGTGCTCTTGATCACAAGAATAGCAATATCTTATATAAATCGTCAAGCTTACATGGCCTTTACTACTGTTTGCTGTAAGAACACCAGGACTCAGCAGATTAGTGATTCATTTCCATGTATGTATAATAATCAGCAGTACAACATGATAATTCCATGCAGCAGAGTCCTTCTTGAGAAGCTAATAGATCCCTCACATAGACCAGAAATTCTCCATTTTTTATGGAATGTGAGTGTGTATTCCCATGTTTACAAAAGCCAGCAGTAAAACATAATGCCAATAAGAACCTTTTTCAGATCTGTTTGCTACTGAAATGCTGGTCTGAATTGGACTTATATGTTAGCCAAAAAGATTGCAGTAATGTATGTCGGGGGGTTCAGATTATTTGTGGTTAAAAACTTACACAAACTAGGAATGTATATTTTTTGTAAAAAGTGCTCGAGTAAGATCTCATATGTAAATAGTATATTACATATATAAGTGAAGGCAGAACACATATATCTCCCTCGAATAATGGGATAAGGTTTAGTGTCCTTATAAAATTTACAATCAGAGCATTATAGGACCCATGTAACATCTGAAACAAGCTATATGAAGTATAAAAATATTGTTTCATCAGACATCACATTTCTTTTGTTTTATCTCATAAATGTGACTTTTATCTTTGTAGAATTTTGCTCAGTTTTAGAAATTAAATGGATTTTTAGAATATTTTGTGCCTTTTTGTAGTTCTTTGATGCAAACATTGTTGACTTCGATATGATAATGAAACAAAAAATGCATATAAACATGTAAGGGCACCCTTAAATGTTTACATGCAATTGTTGAAAGTACCTTTTAATGTTTGTGCTTTTGTTGGTTTCATTACCACATCGAATCAGCTTAGTGCATGGTCATGGATTATTTAAAATTGAGTGTTGACCTCATTTTCCATTTTTTTAATTTTAAGATGCATTGTGCTGTAAATTGGTTGACTATAATTTCATATTTCATGTATGTGAGTTTCAAATGTAAATGCTGCTGTCTCATACACGAGTGAGTAAAACTGTGGCAAGTAAACCTGAAGTTTGTAACATAATGTTTTTCTTTTCTCTCCTTAAATATAAAATTGGGTCCTGCTATAACACAGTCTAATAGGACCAGTGTTTTTTTTTTTTAAGGTGTCATTTGTAAAGTAAAAGAGGGACACCTTGTGAGGAGACCTTGACTGCCATGACCTATTATCAACATCTTAACCATTTACTGGATTTTCATGAACTTTTGTATAGAGTTCTCTACAAAAAGTTGTCAAACATGAGTTTTGTGAAAATTAGCTGAGTAAGAGTTATACTTTACTTAAAGGTGTAAATGAATCACTACCTGTAGTTTCCATATTTCTTGACCAATTGATGTGTAACTGGATGTAGAAGATCTCCACATAATGCCACTGGTGTTGGTGTTTCGTGAAAATTGGTGCAGTGAATGCAATTTTGCCCACGTTTTCTACATTTTTTAACCGATGTGGGGAAAAAAAATTGGTTTCCACACAAATGTACTGAATTATTATGAGCATCATGAAAATTGGCACAGGTAGGGCTGTACTTTTCCTATGGGAAAAAATGAAGTTAAACTTACATGTATACCATGGAAGTGTTTGATACTTTGAAAGAAAAGAATGCTTAGGTAATGTCTGTGTACTGTGTCATAGAATACACCAGATACTCTCGTTTTCGCAGACAAAAAGTTGGCATTATTTATGAAATACAACAGAGTACTCTTTTAACCTGCTTTTTTCCTTTCATAGAAAACGTGTGCTGGTAATGCATACTGTAGGAAAGAAGGCACTAGATACAATATAGTTGCATCTTGGATCCCAGATTTGGACTGTGACTTCATATCATTATAAGCAGTGACAAAAATGCAATCGTGATATGGACTGCTCTCTATCCCATAGAGGAAAAAGTATATAAGGCTTGTAACAGTGATGAATTACATGTTTTGTATTGCTGAAACTTAAAACCACATTCCTTTCTTCAAAAGGGCATACAGACTGACAGGTTTGCTGTGAAATCAGGAGTTACAGCACTTTTTGCTTTAAGGAAATATCAGTTTCAGATTTTGGCCATGAGACTAGCAAATATAAGCTTCCCCTTCCTCATGGCACAGAATCAAAACTGGAATAATGATGATGATTGGAACTGAAATTGGTACACAGATGTCTATGTATATGGCCATTAAAATTGTTTTCAGGGTTGAATAGTCTGGCCTGCCTTCCTTGTCCCAGAAATCTTAGGTTTCCTCCATCCACACTGCCTACTATAAAATACTAAACTGTGAAGTATAATGCATGATCTTTACCCTTGCTGGATGTTGTGCATTATAAATTGGCAGCTTCTTACCAATGTGTGGAGACATCTTTGATTTATGCTGCACAACATCCAAGAAAAGTGAAGACTTCAACCACATTGTGGCATAAGCCCAAAATTTCATGAGTATAGTACAACATGGAGGGAACGGTAGTCCATTCGTGGCAGCAGTCTGGATTAGCAAGGCAAAAAGCATCTGCTGATAAGTCAAAAAATAATGTTAATCACATACTGCAAGACAGCACTTAACAGTCACTCCAAGTCACTGTTCTGTATTTGTACATGGTTCAGGTCATATTTATGTTGTGAAGCAAAGCCATACATCATTTTTGTTGCATCTTGCAATGTTACTATGACAAATTTCTCAGGGCCAACTAACTTATATTGCACATCTAACAAGGATTCTTTTGATGTATGCGTCATGACGCACATAAAGTCATTTTCTTTGTCACTACTAGTGTTTACATTAGCAACATGTTAGTGCTCACACCAGTATGTCTGACACATACATGAAACATTTTTCATTTCAAAATTAGTTAAGATAATTCAAAGTATGTTTGTTAACTAGTTTTAAAACATGTTCTTCGTCCCAACCACTTCTACTTTGTCAAGTTAGTGTCTTTGAACTTCCAGATTTATCATTTTCTGAAACTAGCAATGGAATGCCAAAAATACATTTCTGTAAGAATTTCACTGCTGAAGCTGGTTAATTTTGTGCAACTTACACCAAACTTCATTACCACAGTAGAACAAAATATTCATGCTCCTTATGTTTTTCCAAGGAATTTTTATGGACATATTACATATTACATTTTTAGGGCGAAAAAAATCCTCAGCACGCCTTCCTTCAGAGGGGAAGTAAAGCCGTCGGTCCCATGTCGTAGATTTGCAGCACATAAAAGCTCCCTTAATTTACGTGGAAGTCGGAATTTAGGCAAAATTACTACCGGACATCTTTCTCGCCCACAGTTCCACCTTTAGCTGCTAGGATCTCTTGCGTCGTCGTGGATGGAGGCACCTGGCGGCTAAAGTGGGAACGTCTAAAGGCGGGAAAAAGCAATGGCAAACTACCCCCAAGAACTTGCCCAGAATGCTGTGTGCCAGAGCCATACCAGTCACATGACTGGGCTCTGGTTCCTGCCAAGCCTGGCCTTCAAGGCTGAATACTAATGAATGAATTACATAATTCATACCTTCACCAAATATAAAGTATGCATGTAACTGTTGGTGCAACTAATAACAAAAATTCTTAGAGAAATACTTTATTTCGTATATGCCATTTTTTTAAAGTATGAGAAACAGCACTAACAAATGTTAATGAGCTCTGTAAAATTAAATTAATTCAAAATAAAATGAGTAATTACATATAATGAAATCTCTCTCATATGGAAGATGTAAAATATACAACTAAAAGAACACACATAATTGACATTCTCACATTAAAACTGGTACAAAACATGAATCACTGTATTATACGTGTGTGCTGATTACATAAGGTCATGTTCAGTTAGCTGCATTATTCTCACAACCATAGCTCAATAAAGAGCAAGCACACCAAATTACAATGACAGCAGTATATAGACAACTAAATTATATAAGAATGTATCATTGCACCAGATGCTTTTTAACTGGCAGCAGTCTCTCTCTGCCTGTAAGTACATTTGCAAGAAATGTGATGTTGACAAATACAGTCTGATCTGCCTACCAAATGTAGGCATTAAAAATATATTTCTGTAAAATATATGGCTCAATATCACCTTATATTTCCACCAATGCCAGTAGGTTATGAAACTGTTTATTACTTTGGCTACAGTTGTCAATTTTTCTAATACTGGTAAATGTTAATGTTTTTATACTTGGGCAGAGGTAATGCTAATATGTTTGCCATGTTTATGAAGATTAGTCTAAGGAAACTTAGAGACAAAACATAACTGAAACTTGTTCACATTGGTACCTTCTGATACCGACAGCTGTTCCCTGGCTCGAATTGGCCAGGAACTGAGCAGTCCATTTTCTGTGTACTTACACAACTCTAAGCTTAATGTGTAATCTAGTCACTTTATGCTGCTCCCATTGGCTTAATCCTACCCTGAGCCTCTTTCTCCCCTGTACTATACTAGTAACTGCTTTTCCCATGCAGCTTATTCTTCCACACTCAAGGTTGGGGCAGCAGGTTCCTCCAAACCATCAATGTGTACTACCAGACTATAAGGCATCACAATCACTGCCATGAGAACCTCAAACCTACTACTACAATCCTGTAAGTACATAAGTTCTTTAGTCAGAATTATATGGAAACAATCAATGGCAGGAAGAGCTGCTTGACTGCAATGAAACATTTGGAATATATGCTGTTGAGGCCAGTCACTTGTACAGGGTATGTTTTAGAACAGCTGTTGCTGTCATCTGCAAAAAACGACATTCAAGACTCAGTACTGTCGACATATCCACCTATCCTTCTCATCTTACAGTTCCTACCACAGGGATAAATGCTGTTAATTAATTATGGTAGGGAGAATGGATGTGAGGTTGAAGTGCATGGCATAGCTCACTAATGTTGGAGGCACAGATATTGTCTTCAAGGTCTTTAAGAGTATGCAGTCATGCAATGATATACAAACTACTGAAAGGACAGCATTGTGGAAGTTCATAAGGATGCTGCTGTTGTTATCATCATCATCATCAAACAAGTAACTGGAGTACACAGGTCTTGACAGTTTGTTACAATAAAATGTGTTGGGGAAAAATATACTGTCCTTGGTACACAAATATATCAATATAAGAACATAAAAAGAAGACACTAAGAATTAAATTAAAACATTAATTTAAAAAGTGTGCATTTTGTTGGTTTACATTACATACTTGTATCACAATGCACAGTATAAAAAACATTAAGATCTCCCGTTATATCAGCATTGTACATTGCAGAAGGGACATTTCTGACATGTGTCTTCAACTACTGCAACTGATCAGACAACAAAAGATGGCCTTCTGTACTTGGTTGAGGAGTCCTTAGTGGACATGGCATTATCTTCATAATTTAAAAGTGACTAAAATTTCTCTAGGATCAAATGCGCACAGACAGCACAGCTCACAAGTTGTGTATGACTTTGTGTCGAAAGGTTAGTAGCCCAATCTGTTCTAAATTTAGGGCCCACTATACTGCATCTGTACAAACATAATGTCCAAATGGCCTGGTTTTGTGGGATGAATAACATAACTGTTGCAACCTGACAGAAACAAGTAAAGCTTGAGAAGTAATGGGGTTTGTTTTGCAAACTGGGGAGAAAACAAAACTGCACCAACATCTGCTTGTTGTATTTCTTCTGGGTGATTCCCTGGCATCTGAATTTTATGTGCCCAATATTAAACCTGGCCACATCCACATGAGATGCTGTATACACCCAGCATTTTTGTCCTAACACATCCATGACAGGTGGTAGGTAACTGCAGATTTTCCTTGGTGGTAGAGAGACACTTGTGATGATGTATTTGGCCAGCATTCTGCTGAGTCGGCCATATGATGTCTGGGTGTAAGGTATGAATGCCAACAAGGCGTGTCTTTCGTTGGTCTTGGCAGTCCATGTTGCAGGTTTAAGGGCTCATTTTCCTTGAAAACGGTGGTGAGAAACCTATATGCTGGTTCCAATATGTACACGACACCTTCGTCATCTGGCCCCATGGCCAAGAAAAGCAGACAGAATTTTTGAAGCACCTGAATGGATTTCAAACAAACATTCAGTTCACAATGGAAAAAGAAGGCCTCCTTCCATTTTTGGGTATTGACATCTACAGGAAACTGGACGGCTCTCTAGGTCACAAAGTCTATCGGAGGCCCACCCACACCAATCTTTATCTACACCGGGATTCACATCACCACCCTGCAAACAAACAATCATTCCTGGCTTCCCTGATAAACAGAGCCAAAGCTCTTTGTGATCAGGATTCCCTTACTCAAGTACTGGAATTTCTCACCAGCATTTTCCAGGAAATGGCTACAGTCCCCAGCAAATACGACGAGCCCTTAAACCTGCAACACGGACCGCCAAGACCAACAAAAGACCCACCTTGATTGCATTCATACCTTACATACAGACAACACGTGGCTGACTCAGCAGAATGCTGGCCAAATACATCATCACAAATGTCTCTCTACCACCAAGGAAAATCTACAACTACCTTCCAGCTGCCAAGGATGCATTAGGATTAAGAATGCCAGGTGTATACAGTATCCCATGTGAATGTGGCAAGGTTTATATTGAACACATAAAATTCAGATGCTGGGGAATCACCCAAAAGAAAGAATACAACATTCACATGGTGAAAGTTTGAAATCAAGAAACATCAGCTTTCTTCCAATTTTATCTAAATTCAGTTTACAGTATTTCCTTCTGCACAAACAGGAAGTGGTGGCTTGCTTGGTATTTGAATCTGATGTTCAATTACAGACTGAAGTATGAATCTTTGTGAACAAGCTATGATACTGCCTCCAGTTCTGATATTATATGTTGAATCTCATGAAACTTGAAATCATTGGGTTGTTATAGGACAATACAGCTTAATATGTTTCTTGCCAATTCTGCAGTATGAAAGTCCTAACTCCTTACATGAACTGCCACCTGCAACATTTTAGATGTGAGGAGTCCTCTACTTTTCTGTCACAAACCTGTGTTACTAGCCACACCCTTAAAATTTCTGGAGGCCCACTGGCCCTAGCCAGTGAAGATTTGATGCTGGTTCACAAAATGTTACTTTCATGTGGCAGACTTAAATACTAATACTTTCTCAGTTGCCAACTGAGGAGTCATCATTAGGAAGTGCTGGTGGTGACTGTTACTTAAATGCCTTTTCAGGACAGTTGGAATTTAGTAATCTAGCAGAACTCTTATCAAGAGAAAGAACGAATGACAGCCACCTTTAGACTGAATCATAAAAAGTTCGGTTGTCCTAAAGGTTTGGTCAGTTCAATGGTTCTTATCATTATATACCTGTATACTCATGGTGTCAATTTACTTTGTCAAGTACCTGATCCACTAGTACAGTGTTTCTCAAAGTGGGTTCCACGCAACCCCATGGTTCCACAAAGGTGTGTCAGGGGTTCCAAGAGGCAATATTGCATAATGGGGGAACAGTTTTATTGGCAGTCCTAAATTTGTATGTACAAATTAAAATTTGTGTGGCGCCATTCAACACTAAGCTTTCCGTCACTGACAGCATGCACTCAATCACTGCTTCAATCCAGAAGCTTCCTGATTCTGCAGTCGAGTCAGTTAACACAGCTTGCCAAAGAAAGTCGATATGTGAAGTGAAACAATCAGGTTACCGATCAGTTTGAAGTTGGCCACTAATTTTTTTACAGGTAACATACAAAAAAGATAAACAAATGCTATTTAATTTTATAGTGGACTTACTGTGGACAGATAGGGGTTCCTCAGTAAGTTCTGTGAGCTAAAATAGATCGAGAAGCATGGCACCAGTGGATGGATGATGGGGGGGAGGTATGATGCTTTATGGAAAATGTTTAAAATTGGTTGATTTTCATGAAACCCCACTCTGAACAGTAATTCACTACAAGTGGCAACTGGCTTATTAAGACACCCACACCCACAAACCATGGACCTACCCTATTTATCCTCCATATTCCTTATCATGCATGTTTTCCAAGGCAAATCACTACATAATATATCTGACGAAACCACCTCTCTGTACTTCCAGACAGAAGTGTTTTGACTGATAAGCTTTGATAGAATTGCATGTTAAGGACTCATAAATATGCACTTAGATAAACAAACATTCTTTCAAACAAAACTGATTTTGGGCTGTCAATTTGCTTTAAAGTTTAAATGTATGTTAACACACAAGAAATTAAATATTCACTACAGCAAAAATGTTTTGAGCATGTATTACAGCTCCCTTTACATTTGGTATTTCATATTATGAGAGACTAAGTTTCCACAGTGTTGATGTTGCAGATTATGTATTGTGGGTTGTTAACACCGCATAGCAAAGTCACAGATTCAAATGAACATACTGCCTTCATCTTCTAGGATTGACATGTCCTACAAAAGACCCAAATCCTCAATATTTCTTATCACATTTTATTTGAAATGCATTATTAAAAGTTTGTTTCGATCAGGGATAACAAACCACCACTTCAGTATGAGTTACTTTGCCATGGTAGGAACTCTTCAGTTTGTGTTCTTCAGGGCTGTAACACTGTGCAGTCTTGTAGGTGGATATCAGCATTCCTGGGGACTATGCCTTCTCCATCTTCATGATCAAAGGGGCCCAATTTTCATCCTTCTAGCATCCTACCCACATAAGTAAAAGAGTAATCTGATCCTTATACATGCCATGTAGGCATACTGGGGGAGTAGAGTTAAGAGCTCCACTCATTCTTAACCTTGACACTAGATGGAGTCATAAACCTCACACCCTAGCTGCTTTACTGCCACTATCCACTGAACAGGTGGTTGGGTGGGCTCCAGAGCCAGTCATTGCCAGAATTCAAAACCCAGATCAATGAGTTGTAGTCACTGGTCACTATATTGACTGTACTGTCCTAGCTCAATATACCCATTTAGCATGACTGAATCCTCACTGACCATGAAAATGGAGGCAACAAAGTTCTCTGAAAAGCTGGTATCCACCTATGAGACTGTGGCGTAACAACTCACACTCCTCATTTCAACTATCATCCAGTTTCTTGTTATGCAGTTTGACACATGTCCTGGCTGGATAGTAATTCTCCAGTGTTCTCTGTGTTCATCAGATGCTCTTGAGAAACAACTAGAAATATCTCAAGTCTCTCAGGAGCAGCTCAGCTGGGCTCTTATTCTCATCTTTCATTCTTTCCCACTTTGCAAGAAATTACACTAAATCACACTACAGTTCAGTCCCACAGCATGTACACAAAGTCAGCAGCCAGAGAGCCCAAACACAAGTGTTTTCAACCTTACATTTTCTCTTTCAATTTCACAATTCTCACAATTGGTGAGTTTTTGGTGGAGGAAAGGTGAAACATCCATTATATCTGGTATTTGGGCAGCTGTGAATATGAATTAACCATCAGAAAACAGAACTCTTGAGTGCAGTATACTTTAGTTACAAGCAATCTATTTCATTGGGCACTGTCTAACTACATTATTATGTTTATTGAAACTTGTGATGTAAAAATTAAATGATCTTGGTACTAAAGGGCACTTTTGGATTTTAGACTAGAGAACAATAACAAAAATCACTTTGGGTTTCATTTTTTGTTTCATCACACACAAGCTACACTATTCATAAATATATGCTTGCAGTAGTAATTCTCTTGCCTCCTCCACATTTCCACTTTGATGTGGGACATCTTAAAACCAAACCCACATTGTTTCTTCAGCTTACTGTAGTACTAGCAGAGTTAAGTTAAATATTTTTCTTAATCTGAATATATTTTTATAATTTGCCAACAATCAGTGATGAGGTCAGATTAGGTTGCACAATTTTACAGTAAAGTGAAAATGCGCTAAAGAAGATAGTGAAGAGTTGTTCCAAAACGAAACATAAACCCATCAACAATGTCAAGACCTGCTACCAGTTTACACCAATTTAATGGCTCATTCCTCTTTACAACCATATCATTAGTGTACATAAATGTACAATGTACAGGAAAGAAGGGAAACTAAATGTAACACACACATACATTAATTTCGAGCATGTAAGGTTGTTTTTGAAAGGTGATAACAGTTTGAGTGTGGGCTTAAAATGCAGGTAGGCCACATATTTAATATTTTACATCAAAAACCAGCCAAAAGTTACGATCATCTCTACGACTGTAACACACATCAAACTCACTCACTGCATTGCAGTCAACCTCTTTATAGCACATATTCTACAAGCAGAAACTGTGTTTCTGTAATATCGGTCCATGTATCACTTACACATAAGATCCACTTCTGTCACATATTTTATGGCTTATGGTGGTTCTAACATAAGATGCAGATGATATGAGAAAACCACCATTAATTTCACCCATCTTCAGTAATTTAATACAAACAGTGGCCATGTTTTACAACATCCTGGCAATATTTGTTCAATAAAATTAAATTTGTTACAATGCCCCAACCAACAATACAACAGAATTACAAGTTATTGTCATGACTTTCCATAATGGTGATAGTACTGATGGTACTGCAGGTTATTTAACCTAATTTATGCCTATGTGTGCAGTTCAGACCTTTGTGCTGGCCATTTAGGCCATGAGTATTAGGCAGCATTCCAACACCTGTCCTGCTAGATTTTTACCAATAAATATAATACTCACTTCAGTTATCCACATTTTTGTTCAGCCCTTTAATGAATAAATGGAAGGTGTTCTGCATCTGCAAGGCTGCAGGCAAGAACATAGAGGAAACCAAAGAATATGTTAAGTTTTGCTGTTTGCTTAGGTACACTCTGAATTGTATCTAAGCGACGAAACTGCTTTTCAATACGGAAGGCTGCTGGCAAAGTGATAAGAGGTAAGAGAAACCAGGCAGTGTGACGCACACCAAGGACAACAAAAAGGATATATGGTGTAAACAGGAGGAATGCATACAGGACATGTGATGCTGTGTGGCCAATAAGGATAGCCAATGTGACAATGCCTACATGGCGGTCACTCTCCACATCTCGTGTATTGTTGCTATGCAGAATAGCCTCTGTGTTCAGTGCTAGAGGGATTGCATAGTAAATAGTTGCCCACTCAACACGACCCGTCTGAGACATGAAAGAAAACAGGACTGATATTGGTCCAAAGATAATTAATATTAATACATCTCCCAGTGCAATATACTTCAGTCCAATTCCACCTGTGTACAAAAAAGAGCTGGACAACCCACCAAAATATACAAGAGCTAGGTGCTCCATCTTGGCTGGAGATATAAAGACTAAGCATATAAAACCCACACAGCCAGCAACATACAACATAACACCAAGTGTTGCGACTTCATCCTTGGAAAGAATTTGGTCCACAAGGATACGGTCATCACTCTTCCGGCCATCTATTCCTTTTATATAATCGAAGTAAGTGTTGACAACATTTCCAGCACCATGCACAGATACCACAGTGAATAGTGTAAACAGAAGTGTGAGCCAGCCGAAGTCACTTGTATTACTGCACTTGTAAGCCATGGCAAAGCCTAACAATGTTGGCATCACTGATGCACTGAGGGACCATGGTCGCAAAGCCAAGACATAGGAAGACAGTTTCATCAACTTTGGCTTGTCACTCACTTTAGTGCTGTCCTTCTGCACATTATTTACTTCTTCGCTATCCATTGCAATCCAAGCAGGCACCTTTAAAAATTAATTAGATTACTTCAAGGATACATTCATGTACAGATCTATGAAACTCACTCAGCCAGTTTGTATATTACATAACAATGAAATGTATTTTAAAAAATGGTCTGCATGCATTATGTAATATTACAATTAAAATGTGAAATATAATCTCGTTTATATAATAGTGGAGTTAACCTCTGCATTACCTATGTCTAATCCCCAAAACTGCCCTTTTTTATTCCAGACACACAACTCCTTCACTGGAGGTTAGAACAGCATGGCAATACTCGCAGGATCCTACTATGAAAAGACGACAGTAGATAATACTTCAGTATTATTCAATCAAGTATATACATTTCCATACAGTTTAGAACAGTGATCAGTGTCTAATTATCAAACTGAAATTAATTATATGTTAACTATACAATTCAAATACTTCCACATACTATATGAACGACGCTAATCATGCAAGAAACAAAATATCGATAACTATATTCGCACCAAAACATTTCGTCCAAATTTATCCGAGTAATCTCCTACGCAAATGATACAACATTTCAACTAAATATATTGAATATATACTCCATACAAAACCCTCGACAAAAACATCCTATCATACGAGGAAATGGATCTCAGATAGCATCGCACCAAAATTGACAGCGAGATATATTCACAACGTCTACGAAGTTACCCAGTACACACAATTCCCACAACCCCATATATTATATTCAAGTTTTATTCTACATATCTCTTTTTATCTATGTTACTTTATATTTTAATATAGTATATTAATTACACAATGTAAACGAGATCTCGTAATTTTAAAGCGTTGTTAATTACACACTTAACTCTTTTAAGTAAGAGCCTGACGATGGCTTCAAGTAAGCCGAAACATGTAGCTATGTTCTCTTAAACTGGTTTATATAATAAAGTTGTTAGACTAAAATTTGTACTTCTATTAGTCATTGAAAATACACAACGGGTATGTCTCACCTAAAAAATTAAAAAAACAGGACGACAGTACATAATATTTCAATTAAGTTATGCTTATTGAAGTGTTCCTTCTTAGTGCATTCTTTAACCGGACTCCGAGAAAATAACTATAAGTCATTTACGTATCAAAACTTTATTTGTGCGGGAAACGATGGTGACGTGTTTCTAATTTGTGAAACAAACGAAAGCGACGTAAAGGAATATTAATTCATGAACTTAACACTGTAATCCGCATTTACTTTTAAGATATAATCTTAACATTTAGCCTTATACTTATCCCGTACACACCTCACCATTGCAACTGCTGAAACTCTCCGACAAGCTTGTACATGTGAGAACTCTCAATATAGTCTTTAATTTCAATGTTGGTGACATTGTTTAATGTGCACCCCATATTACACGAAGTAGGCCATGGTTCCAACATGGCAACGTCTGTCACTAGAGAGACGGACGGCAACGTAGGAGGTTTTCTGGAAATTACGCCATATTGCATTTAGTGTAGTGCATACGTCGTTGGGTAGGTTGTTGTTCGTGACGGTAGTGACAATTTTGAGGTTTTGATTGCGGCTGCACGTTACAGTAGAAATTTGAATTTTAGTGGACGTGAGAATTTGGAAGAAACGATGTCACTTTTTGGCTCATTACTGGGTGATTTTGAGGATGATCCGTTTTTTGGGTAAGTTGAGTGCACCATTGCGTCAACGAACAGTTTGACTTTGGGTATGAATGTGGACATTAAGTTCAGTCGCATTGTTATTTGTCGTAATGTTGTACTGCGGTGTGATGCGTGTTCGTGTTTTGAGTTCTATTTGGGAGCGACCTGAGAAAATGTGGAAATTATATTAAAGGTTTAATTGAAATCCGGAGCGCTTAGTAGCACAAAATTATAGATCTACAGCATGTGTTATTCCTGTTAACTTACTTGATTTGTTAATACACTGCTAAACATTCTGAATGCAGTATTTGAGTCTTTCCTAGTGGTGTTGTCAGAGATTCTGGTCTTGTGGGATTACCGTCGTGTTGGGTAAATCGTTTCCCACCTTTCGAAGGATTTTAGTGACATCGCCTTCGGCGTCAGGCATTGCAAGAAAAGTAGATTGCTTGGTCCTGAAGATGAAACATTTCAATCCTTTGAAACGTGGTACTTTATTTAACCACAGACACAACGGAACTTACCAGAAGACCTGAATCTTCACTTTCAGTGTAGTTGATCAGTACCCTGTATGTGGAAAAATGTGTGTTGCTTTTAACATACATACATTTAAGTATTCTGGGAATGTAGTGTATGATACTGGATGTTGATAAAGACTGCATGAAATAAAATGACAAAACAAACCGGCCTCTTTGTTGTAAAAGTGGCATGGTGATTGTAGTCTTTGTTATATATTTTTGTTCGTTCCCAAAGATTTATATGTATTGTAATTTTGATTCAGCAAGAGGTATTCATTTTGCTCGGTGTAGGTTTATTTCAATATTAGTACTGCTGATTTTACAAACACATAATATTGTACTAAGAGAAACATGAAGTGGGTGAATTAGCACCTGCACATTTAACCGGAACTGCCAACAGAATCTAGAACTATACTGGACCCTACTAAACTCATCCTTTTATCAGTAGCTATGATGGTTTAGTTTAGTTTATTAGTCCAAAATATTATACATATTATTGTGGATTCGTCAATTTCTAGCAATATGCAAGAAGTGAGATAAGTCCGATAGCAATGAACACAGTATTCTACAAATGATTTCAGAACCGCTTATATATAGTGTAATAAAGCTTAAATTAAATACACAGCTAATGCAGTTACACAGTTACAAAGCTACAGATTCTTCCACTGAGTAAAAGGAATGCAGAAGAAGAAGTGATTTCAATTCCTTCGTAAAGGTCTTATAACTATCTATTTGTTTTATGTACCGGGAAGTTTGTTATATAATTTAGTCCCCATATTTATTGCACTTCTCTTATATAAATCAGTATTGTATGATTGGATGTGGATATCCATCTTTCTTCATGTATTATGAGCATGGATATTTGAATTTAGCTCTGCAAACTGGTGGTGTTTTCTTATATAACATATAACTTCCATTATGTGAACTTACAGTTCATCCTGTAACTTGCCGTGAAGGCACAGAGTGGGAGTAGAGGTGTAGCTGTATAGCTGTACTGTTCCTTTACCCTCAGCCCTAGTAGGTGGGGTGGGTGGTTAACACCACACCTTGGCTGCTTTACCCTCAGGAATTACTTGGTAGCCATTGTGTAGGAGGCTGGGTGTGCCCCACGGCTGGTCTGTAGGAGTGTGGAAAGTCTTGCCATCACTGGGATTTTATCCCTGGACAAAGCATCCCATAATATGTCGGTATACCAACTACACAATCCCAGCCAATGTGTGACTTTATAGAATCATATATTTACAAGGCGTGTTCAAATAGAGACTGAACTTTTGCTATAAAGGCTTATTGCTCATTTTACAGCATTTTAAGCACTGTCCCCTTGAAAGTAGTCCCCTCTACTGGCGATACACTGTTCCCAATCTTTCTTCCATTGTTGGAAGGCTTCCTGGAACACACTTTATGTGATGGCACACAGTTCTCTCATCGTATTTTCCTGAATCTCCTCTAGGGTTTGGAAATGACGTCCTTTCAAAGTGGTTTTAAGTTTGGGAAACAGCAAAAAGTCTGCTGGGGTTAAGTCCGGAGAAGAGGGTGGATGGGGCACAACGGATGTCTGATGTTTTGCCACATAACTGAGGATGAGGAGCGACGTGTGGGCTGGCGCATTGTCGTGGTGCAACATCCAAGTCTGGTTTTCCCACAATTCAGGTCTCTTCCTGTGCACAGCATTCCTCAAACACACTAAAACTTCCTGGTACAACTGTTGGTTTACCATCTGACCA
>Ga0123355_10001396_pt1 | contig 33719 bp, 28 predicted proteins | sample TergutEmb28metaG_3_FD_89872 | JGI IMG/M metagenome (GOLD analysis project Ga0123355, IMG submission 89872) | Embiratermes neotenicus P1 segment gut microbial communities from Petit-Saut dam, French Guiana - Emb289 P1 | ecosystem: Host-associated > Arthropoda: Insects > Digestive system > Gut ...
CTGTCTGACAGAGCGGCGGCTTGAAACGCGGAGTAAGCGTTTCAAGCGGTTTTGCCGCGATAGGCAGATGGGATTTTAATTGGAATCGGTATGAGAAACCGTCCAGCCCGAGCCGAAATTGCGAACGCATCAGCGCAATTTTGGCCCAGCCGCAACCGTTTAAAGGTGTAATTGCTATATTATGTCGTGCTTTGTGATAAAACCTTGACTATGCAGATATTATGGAATATACTTCATGTACATGTTGTGACTATGTTTGGCAACATTAAAGGGTGGTGCATACATATGCGGCTGCAAGACATAAAAATCACACAACTTAGGGAAGCAAAAAAAATAAGCAAACAGGCCTTGGCTGACGTTATGTATTGCGATGTAAGCAAGGTTAATAATGTTGAAAAAGGCGTGGGCCATTATCCCGAATGGCATATAAAGTATGCGCAAAGGTTTTTCGATATCGAAAACATGCCTCTTTCAGAATTTGATGTTGCTGTAGTTAAGAAGCGCCTATACCTGATGCGTGACTATGTTAGAGACAGGCGGTTTGGTGAAGCCAAAGCCCTTTGCGAAGAGATGGCCAAGCTTGTCAACTTAGAGGCCTGCGATGACGATTTGCCTTTATTGTATCGCTTGCTGGAGGTTATTGTATTAATCCAGAGTGGTAGTGACGTTGATATCGCGGAAGAAAAAATGGGTTATTTCCAAGACAAGATGGACAAGTTGACAGATGAGCATAAGTATTATTATTATTTTAATGTGGCGACATTGCACTTTATGCGTACGCGATATAATGAAAGTTTGAGTTTTTATAAGCAGGCCCTTGAAATAGGTAGCAATAACCGCGATTTTGTGCCGGATGATATCGAAAGGGTGCATCTCGGTATAGCTGCATGCCATACAAACCTTGAATTTCCAAATCGTGCTTTGTTTTACTTGCGGAACACCCGAGAACTATATGTTAATAAAAAAACAAGTGCATTAAGCTTGCATTTGGATAATTTGCTTGCGCTTAACTATATAAGGGTGAACGAGTTAGAAGAGGCTCAAAAAATACTGGATAACTGTCTTGTGTGTGCAAAAAGTATCAAAGACGACTATTTTTATGGCTGGGCATTGCATAGCTATGGTGTGCTGTATAAACAAGCCGAAAAATGGGATAAGGCCATTGCTTATTTAAACAAAGCTATGGAATGTCAAAAGGAAGGCTCTATAATATATTTAAAAGCCTTATTTGAGCAAGTTTATTGCTGGGCGATGAAGAAAAAGTTTGTAAGAGCCAAAAGATTAATGGAGAAGACAAAGTCTTCATACAACAATAACAAGGTATTCCATATTCCCTTTGAATCATTAGATCATTATGTCACACTAAAAAGCCGTATCTCTATTTACAACGATGAACTTGCAGAGTATATAGAAACTAAGGCAATTAAACATTTTGAAGAAACGTGTGATTATTTTATTGCAATTGATTATTATAAACTTCTTGAAGCATATTTTGTGGAAAAAAATAAAAAGAAATCACTGTTGATGTCAGAAGCTATACGTAAAATCTATGAAAGATGCTTCGTCTATGGTGAGGGGAGAGATATTTAGTTATGAAAAAAAGATTGCTGATGGTTGCTATTATTTTATTTGCTGTATTGAGTTCGGCATCCATTGCTTATGCTGGACCAATTGGAGGTGGCAATCTGCCTCCAACCCCGCCCCCATTCGAACCGCGCACCTCATCCAGGATTATAGATGTTACGCGACCGATATTATCACAAGACTCACCACTCTCCACCACTGAATAAGCACATCCATCTGCTTGCAAATCATGTCGGCAGATGTAAGCAGGATCAAATTACTGCAATCTTATCGAATTGTATTACGAGGATAAAAATAAAAAGAAGTCACTATTAATATCAGAAGCAATACGAAAAATTTACGAAAGATGCTTCGTCTATGGTGAGGGGAGAGATACCTAGTTATGAAAAAAAGATTGCTAGCGGTTGTCTTTGTTTTAATAACCGTATTAAGTTCAAGTATTGCTGTTTATGCTGGGCCACACGGAGGTAGTGGTCCACCCCCAACCCCGCCCCCATTTGAACCGCGCATCTCATCCAGGATTATAGAAGTTACGCGACCAATATTATCACAAGACTCACCACTCTCCACCACTGAATAAGTACATCCGTCTGCTTGCAAATCATGTCGGCAGATATAAACACAAACAAGTATCATCAAATAATGCAAACGGTCATAAATGCTATGTGTTTTAAATCGCATTTATGGCCGTTTTTTGCATTCCGGTGTTAGTCAAATATGCTAGCAAACAAGGTAATACAAGGAAATTACGGGGAAATTATTGGCGCATTAAGAAATAACTATAAAAATATGTTAGCAGCTAAAATTTGCGTGTAAACCTTTAAAGTATTGATATCTGTGGCCTGTAGGCATTTATCGTGAGTACATGTTTTATGCCATATCATCGTTTAAGACATACATGCCAAAAAAGAAGAAAATTGTTTATTGTTGCAAGTTTGTGTATTGGTTAAAATATGCATGTAAATAAATGCAAGACATCGTGCAAACATTTTAAAAAAACATTCGGTTTCCAATGCAACATCAAAAGCTATACAACTATGGGAGGGCGTACAATGACTAAACAACTCGAGAAAAACCGCGTAGACCTTATTATAGGCAAAAACATCCGCAATATAAGAGAAACACGCCGCTTGACCAGAGATGAATTTGCGGAAATGATGGGACTGACCACCTCGCATATAGGACTTATAGAGCGAGGAGAGCGCGGTGCAACAGCTGTAAACCTTTCTAAGTTATCAAGGCTCCTTGATGTGCCAGTTAATACTTTTTTTGCAGACCACGACAAAGAAGATGAGCAGCCTTTGGAGGGGCAAGATTTAGATGCTCATGCCAATAGGCTAAAAATCAAAAACTCCATCGGTTCCCTGTCAGTTCAAGACTTAGAGCTTGTTATTTGTCTCATCAAAGGGATGGTAAAGGTGAACAATAGCAATTCCTAGTCTAATTACTTATGCTTGCCGGTTCTCATATATCGATTTCATAATGTGCCCGCAAAACAAGCGAATTTCTCTTGTTTTTGCGGGCTCCCCCATTAGTGCATAAATTCCGATAATGCCGCACCCACAGCAGTGGCATAAATAGCATCGGGCGGAATATGAAAATTAATGGGATAAAGTTTTGACAACGTATCCAGTACTTCCCCAGCCTGGTCTATCACAGACAGCGAGCCAATAAGCACAACATCTGATATATTATCACGCAGGGTGGCAAATACCGCCATCATCCCTACGCTTTCGAATATCATATTAGTAAGCCCCAGCACTATATCTGCCGGGGTCGCGTCGTCGCGTAGGTTGCCAAAATTGGATACAGTTGTATCCGTCGGTAGGTTGCCTATCTTTTCGCGGGAGATATCCCCAAGTCTCAAATCAACGGCACTAAGGTCGCCACTGGCGGCTAGTTTGGTTATGCTTTCAAAGTTACTGGCCCCGGCAAAACGTGAGGCCAGTTTTTGTAAAGTGCCCCCTCCTACGCCGCTGCCGCCCAGGTGAGTAATTTCCCCGTCGGCAGCCCGTACCAGCGCTGTACCTGTGCCAATGCTCACAATTATTGCGGAGTCAAGCCCCGCAAGCCTAAGCCCGCCAAGGCCTATAGCCAAGAATTCGTTTGCGCGCCGGGTTGGGATATCGTACATATTTTGCAAATAGCTTGCTCCTACGCCTGTAAGCACTATCTGGCGGATATCACTCATTTTTAAGCCATAGGTGGCAGTAAATTTCCCAAAAGCCCCAAAGGCTGAAGTTAGCTGGTCTTTGGCTTCTACTTGCATCATGCCTATGCATTTTTCTTTTGAGCTGAGCCCTACAATTTTTGTTGTAGACCCGCCCACATCTATACCCAAAACCATTATTTTGCCTCCTTGCGGCATAACAAACTGTAGTGGCTACCTCTTGCGTACACGTAACGATGATTTTTCTATTACTACCACAAGAGCGCTTACAATTGCCGCTACCAAAACCGCGGCTGCAATGGCCTCGGGTATACCGTTTGTAATAACTATGCCCCAGATTGCGGCGTAAATCGCGTCGGAAGGGGAGGGTGTGGCCCTTGCCGCGTTCCAGGTGCTACCAAAGAATACGAAAATGAGGTGCATTACCAAAAAAGTATTGGTTAAGCTCCCGGCGATACCCGCAATGGCATAATTGGCAATTGTAAGTTTAGGCGAAAGCAATTTTCTTAGCCCGGCAAAAACATACCATGACATAACTCCAACAAGTATCCTGGGAATGAAGGCTACAGCAAGTGCCATCAAACTGCCAGCTTCGGTACCGGGCATATTAATAAACGGTGAAAAAACAAAAGACGTCAGTCCCGGGTTAAACGTCGCAAAAAGCATACTGGCCAGGCCAAACATAAACCCAAGCACCGCCCCGTATTTAGGCCCCATTAGCAACGCGCCTATAATAACCGGCACATGCAAAATCGTAGGGCGCATAAAGGGCAAAGGAAGGATACCGATACCCATGAACATAAGAAGAAAAATAATGGCCGTAAACATGCCTGTGAGTGCAATATATTGGGTCTTGCTCCATTTGTACATATAGTGCTCCTTTCGTTTTTATTGCGCTTAACAATACCAGTAGCATTAGGTTTTGTATATACGTGATTAATTATTTATGCATACTTCACAAATAAGGCAATTGCAGCTATAATAAGATAGAAAAAGTTGAAATTACGAATTATACAAGCACGGAGATGATTTTAATGTTGCTTATGTATGGACTCCCGCTTACAGGTGGTGCAGGGCCAATGTTGGTTACGGTTATCGGTATAAGTTTAGCCGTGCTTAGCCTGTTATTGTTTTTTATATTGGGGAGAAGTAATAGCAAGCATAAAAACAAGCCTAAAAATAAAGGCCGGTAAATTTGTTGACATGTTATTATTTAACATGATAAACTCCCTTCCTGTAACGTGAAAGGGTGATTAACGATGAAAGTCTTTGATCGCACATGTGGTTTAGGTGCTGCTTTTTTCGGGGTATGCTATTTTCATTTTGCGTTGGCAATAATCAAGATTAATATTTTTTATTCACGACTCTATTTTTGAAGTGCAGACGATATGTCTGCACTTTTTTGTATACGAGGAAACAACTTTAATGCATATATAAATTGCTAAAACAGAAAGGGGCGTATCGTATAAATGTCGATAAAAACAAGTATTCTCATCAAAAACGGTCGAGTCCTAGACCCAGCAAGCAACACAGACATCTTACTGGATGTATTAATCGAGGGCGGCAATATCAGCGAAACTGGCGTTAACCTGGAGGCTCCCGCTTCTGCCTGCACTATAGACGCAACTGGCATGTGGGTGGTTCCTGGCCTGATAGACATGCATGTGCACTTGCGTGACCCGGGCTGGCCTAACAAAGAAACTATTGAAACAGGCACCCGTGCCGCTGCCGCCGGCGGGTTTACCACGATATGCCCTATGGCAAATACCGATCCTATAACAGACAATGAAGCTATTGTGGAATATATCCTTTCTGCCGCAAAGGAAAAAGGTGTTGTACATGTAGCCCCAATAGGCAGTGTAACCAAGGGACTTATGGGGCAAGAGCTCAGCGCCATTGGTGAGATGCAAGTAGCAGGGATATGCGCAATAAGTGACGATGGTAAAGCAGTAGAAAACGCGGCCCTATATAAATCCGCGCTTAAATATGCCGCTAAGCTTGAGTTGCCAGTACTAACCCACGCAGAGGATCCAAAGTTGACAGGCAAAGGCCAGATAAGCGCCGGCCCTCATGCGAAAAAGCTGGGCCTAACCGGCATCCCAAACGACTCGGAAGAAATAATGATAGCCCGGGACATAATACTGGCCCGTGCGGCAGGTGCGCAGCTTCATATTTGCCATGTTAGCACAGCGGAGGGAGTCAGTCATATCCGCGCCGCAAAGGAGCAAGGCCAAGCTGTTACGGCGGAAGTTTGCCCGCATCATTTTACTCTTGCGGATGAGGATATACCCGATTGTGACGCAAATTTTAAAATGAGCCCACCCCTAAGAAGCCGCAAAGACGTAGAAGCGTTAAAAGCCGCACTAAAAGATGGCACAATATGCGTAATAGCTACAGACCACGCCCCCCATCACGAAGATGATAAAAACGGTGAGTTTGAGCAGGCCGCTAACGGTATTATTGGGTTGGAAACCGCTGTACCCTTATGCATAACCGAGTTGGTAAAGCCGGGGATTTTAACCCCTCTTGAGCTTATAGCAAAACTAACAATAAACCCGGCGCGCATTCTTGGTTTGGACAAGGGTACTTTAAGTGTAGGTAAGTCTGCAGATGTGACCATAATAGACCCAAACCAAGAATACAGCATAGACAAGGAAACCTTCCATTCTAAGAGCCGCAACACCCCATTCCATGGCAGAACGGTGCAGGGGAGGGTTATGTATACAATTGTTGACGGGAAAGTTGTGTACGAACAAGTGCGGGCTATGGGGCAGAGTCCCATTAATATGAAAGGGGAAGTTAAATGTTAATAGATAGGTTAGTCGAAAAAATCAAAAAGCTAAACGCGCCGATAGTAGTAGGACTTGACCCGCGGCTTGACCAAATTCCTGGTTATATAAAAGATGATGTTTATTCCAAAATGGGCAGAACCCCAGAAGCGGCGGCGGAAATAATATTCACTTTTAATAAAGCCATAATTGATAGCGTTTATGATATCGTCCCGGCGGTAAAGCCACAAATAGCTATGTACGAGCAATTTGGCCCAGCGGGGTTTGATTGCTATCTTAAGACCGTAAGCTACGCCAAAATGAAAAAAGACCTAATTGTAATTGGTGATATAAAGCGCAGCGATATAGCCTCAACAGCCGAAGCCTATTCTAATGCTCACATAGGCGCAATCAATCTTGGGACTGAAAGCGAGCCAGAGGTATTTATCTCACATACAGATTTTATTACTGTAAACCCATACATGGGCTATGACTCTATTGAGCCATATTTATCAGACTGTCAGATGTATGACAGGGGGCTGTTTATATTGGTTAAGACCTCTAACCCATCCAGCAGCCAAATCCAAGACCTTAAAGCGGAAGACGGGCGGCCCGTTTATATGCATGTAGGCGAACTGGTAAGCGAGTGGGGTGGGGGATTTGTAGGCAAATCGGGCTTTAGCAGTATCGGTGCCGTGGTCGGCGCCACTCATCCCGCCGAGGGTAAGGCCTTGCGGGAAACACTGCCCCACACATTCTTCCTAGTGCCGGGCTATGGCGCGCAAGGCGGCAAGGCGGCAGATATTGTGGGGATGCTTAACAAAGACGGACTAGGGATAATCGTAAATAATTCTCGCGGGATAACTAGCGCGTATCAGTCCGATAAGTACAGGGCTGACGAAAAAGACTTTGCCCAGGCGGCCCGTGCCGCGGCATTGGATATGAAGGCGGATTTGGAGGCGTATCTATGATGACAAAACGGCATGAATATGCCACTGTTAAGACCCATAATAACACTCATGATATCTTTATGATGAGTATACACGCGCCTGAAATTGCCGGCAGTGCTAAACCGGGGCAGTTTGTAATGGTGTACCTCGATAAAGGCGAGCATCTTTTGCCACGGCCTATTAGCATTAATGATGTGGATACAGCTACAGGGATTATCACGCTGGTTTATGTTGTGGCCGGTGCCGGTACAAGAGTTATGAGCCAGTGGCCCATAGGGCATAATTTGCGGGTGCTTGGGCCCCTTGGCAACGGGTTCGACTTAGAAGGCTTACGTGCCGGGCAAAAAGTCGCGCTGGTTGGCGGAGGGTTTGGCGCGGCTCCGCTATACTTCTTGGCACAGAAATTAATTAAAATAGGCGTGGTAGTGGATGTATACTTAGGCTTCCGCAAAGACGCGCCAACGTTAATAAGAAGCTTTGAGACATTGGCAGACAAACTGGAGATAGCCACCGAAGATGGTAGTAAGGGGCATACCGGTTATGTGACAGACTTATTGCCACAAAACCCAGCGTATACAAGCATACTTTCCTGCGGCCCGGCCCCTATGTTAAAAGCCCTTTCACAATACGCAAATACTAAGGGTATTTCATGCCAAGTCTCTGTGGAAGAGAGGATGGCATGCGGTATAGGCGCATGCAAGGGCTGTGTTGTTAAGACAATGGTGGGATACCAGCTATGTTGCTCAAGCGGCCCTGTATATGATAGCAAGGAGGTGGACTTCGGATGAAAAACCTTAGTGTAAATTTAGCCGGGGTAAAGCTCAAAAACCCGGTAACTACGGCCTCAGGCACCTTTGGAAGCGGTCGCGAATACAGCCAGTTTGTAGATCTTAATCGCCTAGGCGGCATAACCGTAAAAGGTGTATCTCACGAACCATGGGAAGGCAACCCTCCTCACCGTATAGCCGAAACCTATGGCGGGATGCTTAATGCCGTTGGCCTACAAAACCCCGGAGCCAAGGACTTTATAACCCATGACCTCCCATTCCTGCGTAAATTTGATACAAAAATAATTGTAAACCTATGTGGTCGCTCTGTTGATGACTATATAGCTGTAACTGAGGATTTTAACGGCGTAGAGGGCGTAGACCTTTTTGAGCTAAACATCTCCTGCCCCAATGTAAAAGCTGGCGGCATGGCCATGGGCACCGACCCAAGAGCAGCGGAAGAGGTTACAAAAGCGGTAGTGGCTCGTGCCAATGCCCCGGTTATTGTAAAGCTGAGCCCAAATGTAACAGATATAGTATCCATAGCAAAGGCCTGCGAGGCCGGGGGCGCGGCAGGTATCTCATTAATCAACTCAGTAATGGGTATGAAGGTAGATATCAGTCAAAGGAAGCCGCTGCTTGGCAATATATTCGGCGGTCTTTCCGGCCCGGCAATCAAGCCAATAGCTCTGCGCATGGTGTATCAGGTTGCCAAAGGCGTAAACTTGCCAATCTTGGGTATGGGCGGCATCATGACAGGTGAAGACGCGATAGAATTTATTATGGCTGGGGCCACCGCGGTAGCGGTAGGCATGGCCAACTTCACAAACCCGCGTGCTACGCTAGATATATTAGAAGGCATAGAATCCTATATGGAGGCCGAAAATATAACGGATATAAACCAACTAAGGGGGATAATTCTATGAATCAAGTAGAAAAAATTTTAACAGAAACCGGCGCGCTATTGACCGGACATTTTAAGCTAACATCGGGCCGCCACGGCGCGCAGTATATGCAATGTGCAAAAGTGCTGCAGTATCCAGAACACACCGCTTACATCGCACAGGTTATAGCACAGGGTTTTAAGGGTGAAAAGATAGACATAGTGCTGGCCCCGGCTATCGGCGGTATTGTTATGGGTTACGAACTGGCCCGCGCGTTGGGCGCAGTAAGCCTGTTTACGGAGCGTGAAGACGGAAAAATGACCCTCCGCCGCGGGTTTGAAATCCCCAGCGGCGCAAGGGTCTTGATAGCGGAAGATGTAGTAACCACTGGCGGTAGCACCCGCGAAGTAATGGCCATTGCTAAAGAAAACGGCGCGAACATAATAGGTGCGTGCAGTATGGTAGACCGCACAGGCGGCCAGCTGGACCTGGGCGTGAAGTTTGTAGCCGCATACTCCAAGGCTATGGTCTCGTATGACCCGGACGAATGCCCCTTGTGCAAAGAGGGCCAGCCGATAGTAAAACCCGGTAGCAGGAATATCTAGCGCAGGAGGTGTATCTCATGCCAAACTACGACTTGCATTGCCCCAAATGTAACCGCGAATATAATATCCGGGCGTCTATGGCGGAGAAATCCGAAAAACGTATACCTTGCCCGGACTGTGGCTCCTTTGAGCTGGAGACGGTATTTAAAGCAGCGCCGGCGTATGTAAAAGGCGGCAAAGTGGCAAGCTGCCCGCAAAGGGTAAGTTGCGGCTCTAGTTGCCCCCATGCGGGTTAAATCAGCTGCTCGAACAAAACCCAAATCCCCATAAACAGCAAAATTGCCCCGCCTGCAAAGGTAGCCTTGGCCTTAAACTTCGCGCCAAAAATATTACCGATTCGCACCCCTGCAACTGATATGACAAAAGTCGCAACTCCGATAAATGACACCGCTGGTAATATGTTCACATATAAAAACGCAAGAGAAACCCCAACAGCAAGCGCGTCTATGCTGGTAGCCAAGGCCAAGGGCAGCATCTCCTTAGGAGTGAGGGCTATTTCTTTTGCGCTAGCCGGGCATAGTCGGTCTTTACATGGCTCCGGCGGGCAGGTTCTGTCTGAACATTTTTCTTTTTTGAGGCTGCTTATTATCATCTTACCGCCAAGTATGGCCAGCAGCGCAAAAGCTACCCAGTGACTAAATGCCGTGATATGACCCGCAAACCGTGATGCCGCCAAATATCCAATGAGTGGCATTGCAGCTTGGAAGAATCCAAAATATAGCCCTACAATAAGGGCTTTTTTTACGCGAGCCTTGGCTGATGACAGCCCAATGCTAACGGCCACGGCAAAGGCGTCCATAGAAAGTCCTATGGCCAGCAAAAATAGTTCAATCCAACTCATTTGTACCTCTGTTTATTTACATTCTACAACATGATAAAATACCTTATAAATATAGCACAAGGAGCGGCAAATGAATACCAAACGCGATTTTTTCATGGATGCACTGATGAATTTAATCTGGCTTGCGGTTTTTTATGGCATTTTCGTTGCGCCTACGGTTATCTTCCTTGAGCTTCCCGTAGATGTGTTGCTGCTTGCTTCTGCGGTGGCTATGGTCTTTTTCTTTTTAGTGAGGCGCTTAATACGGCCTATTGTCCCGATGCTTCTTGTGCATATTATAGCTCCCATTGCGGTATTTTACTTTGTATCTGAGATATTTTGGCTCTTGATGCTTGTAGGCGTGACTTTGGTGTTTGCTGTATTTTCGCTACAGCAGCGCCATACCCGGTCAGATACTTTTGCGCCTAGTTTTACTTATATTTCGCCTATTATCCTTGTTATACTTGCGCTGGTAGTCGGGTCTCAAGGGCATGGTTATTTATACATGACCTATGCGATATTGATTATTTTTGCATGTTTGGGAAGTAAACTGCATATCCGGATGACACATGTCAGCGATTCTTTAGAGGTTATAACCCAGACCTCGACCCAGCCGGTTAAGAAAATACTGGCCTTTGATTATAAGGCCATGGTCGTATTTTGCTTGGTTATGATTGGGATGATTATATTTTTGCATGTATTCTTGATGCGGCCTGCCATCGAATTAATTTCTGGTATACAAATTAATTTGCAGGTAGACCTGGCAGACACAGATGATGATTACATCCCCGAACCTGCCCCTCAGGCGCCGTCTTTGCCAGGAGGTATGGATCTATCCGAGCTATTCGAAGAACGCGGCCCCTCAATAATTTGGGTGGTTTTGGAGTGGATATTGTTTATAGTTGCGCCTCCATTGATTATTGCTGGTATAGGCTTTGTACTTTTCCGTGTGGCTCGTGAAATATATCGGCGGCTTGGTGTTAAAACCAACCGGGATCATGATCATGCCAGCGGCTACGAAGATATAAAGGAGTTTATACGTACGCCAAAGGTCAAGCGTTCGTGGTTTTTTGGCTCGCGAAACGAACATAAACTTCGACGGCTTTTTAGGGAAACCGTGACCCGGCACATAAAAAAAGGCGCGCCCATAATCAAATCAGACACGCCAGTGCAAATGGCGGAGAAGATACAAGTTGAAGATTTTAATAATCTTGCTGAAGAATATGCCGCTGTGCGGTACGGGAAACCATAAGAAGCTTAGGTTACTACCCATTCAACCTTGCGCATACGGCAGATGGCGGCCATTAGTTCAAAGGGGCGGGGTAAGTCCATAAATCTCTCCATTGTTGTGAAGAAGCCGGTGTCTACCAGGTTTAGACTGTCTTTTTCTATTTGTGCATACAGGTTTTGAACCCATTCTAAGGCATTGACTACGCCATGGATGGGTTTTTTGTTGTTACCAAACGTGTCGCCTGGGGCTTTTTTAGGTTCTAGGCCGCGCATGGCTAGGGCAAGCCGCTCAATATCGCTTAGGCTTTCGGTTACTTTGGACATGTGTCTTAGCATAAAAGCCAGTGCGTTTACCTGGGCTGGGGTGGCTATATCATGTAGGTTGCGGATATCTATGCGCTCGTCGCCTATTACTATGAAGCCTGTATCTGAAATGGACAACTTTTCTCTTCCGCTGCCTTCGGGATATGAGGTTAGGCTGCTTTGTGCTAGGTTGCGGCTGGTCTGCCAGTTGGCTTGCGGGGGTGCTTCGTCGCTTCGTTCCTCGCAAAGGCGGGTTGAGTCCAATTTCTCATCAATTATATTGCGGGATTGGTTTACCATCCCATGTGCTTTATCGGTTACATCGCTCATCACAAAATCATCCATCATATAGACTTTATCTGCCACACCAAGATACTCCCCACTGCCGCCGATTACCAAAATCGTTGAAGTTCCCATCTTAGCCAGTTCTCGCACCCTGTCTGTGAAAGGTGTTATCGGCTCCTTTTTGATTAGCGCTTTCATCGTGGCATCGCGAATCATAAAATTGGTGGCGCTACGGTCTTCGTCTATTAGCAGAAGTTTTGAGCCTGCGTCCACGGCTTCCATTATATTGGCCGCTTGTGATGTAGAGCCGCTGGCGTGAGTTGTGGAAAATACAGCCGGGTCGCCACCGGGTATCCACTTGATAAACGGTGAAATATTTAGGTATGACACTGCCCGGCCATCTTCTGCTGTGATGGTTGCGGCACTGTCATGGGTAACGCAAAGCTCGCGGCCGTCACCGGCTATATGATTGTAAATCCCGGCAGAAATGGCGTTAAGCACTGTAGATTTGCCGGAGTATCCGCCTCCTGTTATTACCGTAACGCCGCATTTTATACCCATGCCGCGTATGCCTGCGACTTCGATTTCGTCGCCTGGAGGGCTTTGGAAGGGTAGGGCGTTTTTCATGGGTGCGCTGGTACCTCGCTCACGGGCCAAGATACTCCCGTTTGCTATAAAGGCGCTGTATCCGCTTTGGTGTAGGTGCGCGCGGATGGATTGCTGGGTTTGTTCCAACTTATAGGCCGCTTCCAAGGCTTGTGTGTCAAAATCTCGGATAAAACGCTCGGCGGCATCGGGTAGTTGTTTGCATAACATTGTCTTGGCGCGGTCTAGTTTAAGACGTGGCAGCTGTACCTCGATACGGATATTAAGGCACATCCGGTCAGGGGGCGGGTCGATGTCCGCGTTTACATAAATTGTATTGCCCTTGCCGTCTTCGTAGTATTTTGCTGGGATTTCCGCAAAGTATGCTGCATTCCTGTGCAGCACAGTTGGACCGGGGTCATAGACGTAAAATTTACCGTTATCCTGGTCAGGGCGGGAACGGTTGGCGTATTCGGCGTTAATTTTTTCGAAGTATGGCCGGATGGCGCGCAGGCAATAATCCGCGGCGGCAGTGGTGAGGCGGTCAAGGCCTAGTTTCTCCACAGGAATAGAAATGGTAAAGGTAGGCCGGTCAAGTGCCAGCTTGTGTGTACGGGTAATGGTGTAAGCAATGTCGTTTAGCCAAAAAACAGGCTCGCTATGCACGCGGTTCGGGTGTTCGCGGTTTAAAATCACCATATTGCACTCGGTAGTATATAGGTCTTTTAGTACCTGGGTTCTGCTGATGGTGTCGTAGTCGTAGTAGCGGTAAGTTGTGGTGTTTTTGTCTGGGATTTTACTCATGTACCAATGTAATCTTTTTAGCAATTAAAGTCTCCTTTTTTAATAGGGGGTGCAGACAATAAAAAACGCCGCTGATAAACTCAGCGGCGCGCTTAAAAGACCTGACTTATATTCGCGTTAACTGCGAATAATATGGGACGTCTAAACCAATGGCGTCTCCATTAAGGCCGGTGCGGACATACTGAACCTATCGTTGTTACGATTTAATGGCGTTTTCATAATGCCCGACCTCCTCATTAATTTATTTGTGATAGTAAAACATATTTACAGCAAAATTGCAAGTTTTATGACCCAAACCCAAACATATCTAAAAGGCTGCTTAGGCCGGCGATGTTATCCTCTATTTGTTGCATAACAAGGTCAAGTTCTTCGCTTGTGGCATCCATAACAAAGAATTGGTCTGCCGCGTCAATGACCGGAAGTGCCGTGGCCTGTATCGCCTGGCAACTAAAAAACGCGCTTAACTCAATGTCAAAGCTAAAGCTGTCGTCGCTGGCTTCAAACCCAAGCCTATCTAGGTCAAAGTTGAAATAATCGTCACCATAAGACATTTCGCCTTGGGCAAAGAAATTAATTTCAAAGTCCTCGGCGCCTAATACTAGCCCAGCGCTAAAGCGGTTATCGGGGGTGCGATCCAAGTACCAGCCTAATTCAAGTTCTATTTCATCCCATCTGTCTACGAGGTATAGGGTTAAATTGCCGCGGTTGAAATAGCCATTGTTTGTATTAAGCACAGTGTAATATTCGACTCTGATAGTTGCAGGCCAAACTTCGTCGAGGTTTTTCATTTCAAATACCCACGCGACTTCGCCGATATGGTCACCGCTGATGTTGGCATAAGATATTAACAATTGTATCTCATCATCAAAGCCGTACTCGCCCAAAACACCAAGGAATGTCACGTTGGTAAGCACGTCGCCGTCCAGTTTGTAGTAAACATGAACATCTTGAGTAAAAATGATGAAATCGACAGCTTCTCTTCCTTCAGTAAGGAAATCGAGCCAATACTCTTCAAATTCCCCGTTAAAGGCACTTACGTCAAGCATCGCGTATGCTTCGAAAATCATATCCCATAGTGCGCTAAGTGCCGCGTTCGCGTCTTCGGCGGGGATTGTTACGTTGTATTGTCCATTGTCGGGTTCAACCGTTGCGGTTTCTAGTAAATCGATTACCAAGTCTAACAGCAAAGCTTCGAAGTCAAGGGCGTTTTCAAAGGTTTCAATGGCAGCGGCCTGAGCCTCCATCAATTCGACAAAATCACCAAAACCACCCAAGTCCATTAGATCTCCAAACTCGGCTTGTAAATCATCCAAAACCGCGTTTACATCTACAGCAAAATAACGGTCATAAAGCAGTGGTACTTTAGCGGATACTACACCCCCGTCTATACCAATATTTACTAGAGGAAAAGGCATGCCCATTAAACTTAGGCCCCCCTCTATGTAATAAAAGGCATTTGTAGGGTTGTTATAAACTGTTACATCAAAACCGGGCCTTAAAAAGTTAACCTCTTGTATATCTTGGCCGTTATGGGTGATGCTGTTAAGTAAAAGAGTGAACTGTGACCTGGTTGGCACATTGCCTAAGTCTAGCGGGTTATGCGTGGCGGTGGCTACACGCTCAAGGGGTGTTCCTGCAGCGCCATTTGCAAAAGCTGCGAGGCTTGTCGCTGCCAAGCGTGTGTCGCGCATATCGTTTGCCGCTGTATTAAGCATGCGTACTTCAGCGGCGGCAGGTACGTACTCATCAAGATTTACAACTGCAAGCACGTACTCAGGTGCCTGTTGGTCATACTCTGTTTGCCCTGTACCGCAGGCGGCAAAAGCAACGAGTAACACCGATAATATGAAGCTTAGCGCCCCATATGAAAATAAACGCTTCATAATAATTACCTCCCTTAAATATTAGATATTATTTGTTGAGATGAAAGTAACATTAGCCCGGTGTTGTGTCAAGCTAGGGTGTTACTTTACCGCTTTTCACCAAAGGATCAAAACCGAAACCGGCATAAACTTGCAATATCCCCCAAGTAGGTTAAAATAGGGAGTGGAACAATATATTCATTATATAAATCCAACTAATACCTCAATAAAACCCGCCACTAACGCGATGCCACGCGAGCAGTGTCGGAGTAGGAAAGGAATGGTTAGACACATGGCGCAAGCAATCAATGACACCGCTTTGTACGCCCAGCTGGACGAGTTTATCGACGGCTTGAAAACAAAGCAAGGGGCACTGATATCAGTCCTCCACAAGGCGCAGGATATCTTTAGCTATCTGCCCGTAGAAGTGCAGAACCATATAGCCCATAAACTGGATATCCCATCGTCAAAGGTATACGGCGTAGTGACATTCTATTCGTATTTCACGATGACCAAGAAGGGTAAGTACCGCATAAGCGTATGTATGGGTACACCATGTTTTGTACGCGGCGCGGACAAGGTTTTGGCAAGATTTGAAAGCAAACTGGGTATCAAAGCCGGGACAACCTCCGAAGACGGTATCTACTCTATAGATGCGTTGCGCTGTGTTGGCGCTTGCGGTTTAGCGCCTGTTGTTATTGTTAACGGCAAGGTATATGGCCGTATCCAAGAAAATGATGTAGAAGGCGTAATAAAAGACTTTACCGCGGAGGTGGAAGCATGACAAAAATAAAGTCGCGTGAAGACCTTATGACCCTTAGGGGCAAGTACCGAGACGATGTAGTAATGCGTCTTATCTCCTATGATTCTTCTAACCGCACAGAGGTAATGGTGGGTATGGCCGACTGCGGGATAGCCGCGGGCGCCAGGGATACCCTTAAAGCGCTTTTTGATGAAGTTAATAACGCAAGACTGGATGATGTATCGGTTATAGCAGTGGATTGTATGGGCAGTTGTGGAGACGAGCCTGTGGTTCAAATTACCGCCCCCGGTAAGCCAACCATACGCTATAAAAAAGTTGACACCGCCCTTGCTAAAGAAATCGTAAGCAAGCACCTGGTAGGCGGTAGCATCCTAGACCACGCAAAAATGGAGGAGGTATAACATGAATCCAACAAGACTGCAGATTTTAATATGCGGCGGCACGGGATGTATCTCTTCCGGCTGCTTGGATGTAGAAAATGCCTTTGTGGAAAGCCTTGAAAAGCATGGCTTAATGGACGAAGTATTTGTGTTAAAAGTAGGCTGCTTAGGCTTTTGCGAGCAAGGCCCTATAGTTAAAGTCTACCCGGATAACACATTCTATGTCCGCGTCGAAGGCAAAGATGTAGAAGAAATAGTCGTAGAGCATCTATTAAAAGGCAAGATAGTAGAGCGCCTGCTATTCAAAGACCCAGAAACAGGCGAAAGATATTATTATTACAAGGACATGCCCTTCTACAAGAGCCAGCATAGGGTTGCGCTTAAACTATGTGGCATAGTAGACCCAGAGCAAATAAGCGATTATATAGGTGTAGACGGTTATCAAGCTCTTGCCCAAGCCCTTTTTGATATGACGCCAAAAGAAGTAATAGATATTGTCAAATCTTCCGGGATACGCGGGCGGGGCGGGGCCGGTTTCTCAACAGGTACTAAGTGGGAGTTCTCTTATAATGTAAAGAGCGATAAAAAATATGTAGTTTGCAACGCCGACGAAGGTGACCCCGGTGCGTTTATGGACAGGTCTATCTTAGAAGGTGACCCGCATTCTGTTATAGAAGCGATGGCCATTTGTGCATACGCCGTAGGCGCAGATGAAGGCGTGGTTTATATCCGTGCGGAGTATCCGCTTGCTGTAACCCGTCTAAGGATTGCGATAGAGCAAGCCCGAGAATATGGGCTGCTTGGCAAAAATATTTTTGGTTCGGACTTTTCTTTTGATATACACATGGACCTTGGCGCGGGCGCGTTTGTTTGCGGTGAGGAAACGGCTCTCCTAAACTCTGTCGAAGGGCAAAGGGGCGAGCCGCGTATTAAGCCGCCTTTCCCGGCAATTACAGGGCTGTGGCAGAAGCCTACAATTATTAATAATGTAGAGACCTTGGCCAATATCCCGCAAATCTTGCTCAAAGGGGCGGACTGGTTTAAGACTATTGGTGCCCCCGGCAACTCCGGCACAAAGGTATTTGCCCTTGCGGGTAAGATCAACAATGTAGGCCTTGTTGAAGTGCCAATGGGTATCACTTTCCACGATATCATATATAAAATTGGCGGCGGTATCCGGGGCGGCAAGAAGTTTAAGGCTGTGCAAACCGGCGGCCCTTCCGGTGGGCTTATCCCCGAAAATGATATCAACATCGAAGTCACTTTTGAAAACTTGCTTGCCGCAGGCTCTATGATGGGTAGCGGTGGTATGATCGTCATGGACGAAGACGATTGTATGGTGAATATCGCCAAATTTTATTTGGATTTTACAATGGAAGAATCCTGTGGGAAATGCACCCCCTGCCGCATAGGTACTACCCGTATGTACGAAATATTGGATAGGATAACCAAGGGGCAAGGTAAAGAAGACGATATCAAAGAGCTTAAAGCCCTTGGCGAAACCATCAAGGATACCTCTTTATGCGGCCTTGGTAAATCGGCCCCTAACCCCATTTTGTCAACGATTGAATGGTTCCAGGATGAGTATGAGGCTCACATTAGGGATAAAAAATGTCCTGCCGGTGCCTGTAAAGACTTGGTTTCTTATGTAATAGTCCCAGAAAAATGCATCGGCTGTACAATATGCGCAAGGGTCTGCCCGGTTAATTGTATCCACACAACAGACCAAGTTGTTGGGAAAAACAAAAAGCTCCATGTTATAGACCAAGCAGAATGTGTCAAGTGTGGCGCTTGCTTACCAAAGTGTCCTACTAAGGCAATAATTTTGGAATAGGGAGGGGGCGTGAAATATCCGCGTAGCGGATTTTAACGCATCCTAATAAATTACGCCGACGAAGGAGGCATAAATTAAGTTATGATAAATATCACATTAAATAATATGAAAATCCAAGTCGAGCCAGGCACAACGATACTGGAAGTGGCTCGTGCCAATGGTGTAAATATCCCAACCCTGTGCCATTTGGATATGGCCAGTATCAAAATGGTTAATAAAGTAGGTACTTGCCGCGTGTGTATGGTTGAAGTAGAAGGGCGCCTTGACCTAATGCCCGCCTGTGCCGTTGATGTTTACGAAGGCATGGTAATAAGTACAAATACCCCCAGGGCGATTAAGGCCCGCCGTACAATGGTAGAGCTGTTTTTGAGCAACCATCCCAAGGATTGCCTGGTATGCGAACGAAACAGAAATTGTGAACTACAAACCTTGGCCGCGGATTTAAACATCCGTGAAAATAGATATAGCGGCAAAATGATAAACCACCCCAAAGATGTATCTAGTCAATCCATGATTAGGGATGCGGAAAAATGTGTACTTTGCCGCCGTTGTGAGACTATGTGCAACCAGGTGCAAACAGTGGGTGTATACTCTGCTGTGCATAGGGGTATAGAGTCTACGATAGGCACTGCATTCGACAACCCCATGACGGAGACAAGCTGTACTTTTTGTGGACAGTGTGTATCTGTATGCCCAACCGGTGCGCTAACGCAAGTCACCCACACAAGTAAGGTATGGGACGTAATTAACGACCCCGACAAAGTAGTTGTGGTGCAAACCGCCCCTGCTATCCGCGTAGCGCTTGGCGAAGAGTTTGGTATGCCCATAGGTACTGTAGTGACCGGCAAAATGGTTGCGGGGCTAAGGCGCATGGGCTTTAACCATGTATATGACACTGTATTTGGTGCCGACTTATGTATTATGGAAGAAGCTACAGAGCTTATCCACCGTATCAAGAATGGCGGCAGGTTGCCAATGCTTACAAGTTGCTGTCCCGCATGGGTAAAGTTTATCGAGCATCAATTCCCCGAGCTGTTGGATGTGCCGTCTACATGTAGGTCACCTCATCAGATGTTTGGGGTAATTGCCAAGACATACCTTGCCAAAAAGCTGGGTGTAGACCCCGCAAAAATGGTGGTGGTCAGCATCATGCCATGTTTGGCCAAGAAGTTTGAGGCTGCCCGTGAAGAGTTATCTCATGACAGCAACCTGGATGTAGACTATGTACTAACTACCAGGGAGCTTGCTGGGATGTTCCGCGAGGCGGGCATCAATTTTACAGACTTGCCGGACGAAGATTTTGACAAGGTAATGGGTGAGTCTAGCGGCGCGGGTGTTATCTTTGGCACTACCGGCGGCGTTGTTGAAGCGGCTGTGCGTACGGCTGCTACATGGATGGGCTGTGACCTTGGCGCCGATGTTGAGTATAAGGAGTTAAGGGGTGTAGAAGGCATCCGCGAGGCTACAATTAAGATGTGCGACTTAGAGCTTAAAGTTGGCATAGCCAATGGCCTTGGCAGCGCCCGTACTCTTTTAGAAAATATCCGCGATGGTAAATCTGAGTATCACATTATAGAGATTATGGCCTGCCCAGGCGGCTGTATTTCTGGTGGCGGCCAGCCGTTTTATGGCAATGACCGCGCAGTTATAGCTAAGCGTGCCGAAGGGCTTTATAGCGAAGATAGAGGCAAGAAAGTGCGCCTGTCTCATGAGAATGAAGAGATTAAAGCGCTTTACGCGGAGTTCTTGGGTGAGCCTGGTAGTAAGAAGGCTCATGAGCTTCTGCATACTTCTTATACTAAGAGGCCATTATTGTAGAATATTGAGTTATTTGAAATATTAAAAAGGCTGTACACAGGGTAAATTATATGCCTGTGTGCAGCCTTTTTTTGTGTTCTTGCTCTTTATCCTTGGTTTGGACAATATTTTTTGCGTTGAAATAAAAGCCGTATGACATTGTCATATTTCATCGAATTGTGTAACTAATTTGGCTGATTGATTAATGTTGCATAATGCGTTGACAAAAGGAAACGGGGGGGGGGTATCATTCTGCATGAAAGTGATGGAATAAAATTACATGCGCGTGTAATGATTATATGGAGGTGCGTGGGCTATGTAAAAATGAATATGCAACTATTGCTGAAGGGTTTTAATATTATTCCAGTAGTTTAACCATGATTTAAGTAAATTGCTGTTGACAAAGGAGGCTAGAAATGAGAAAACTAAAGCTAAAAGCGATTAAGATGCTTTGCATTGTGTTAGCCATGGTTATTATGCTTGGTGGGTTGAATCAGTTAATGGCGGCACAAGCTGGCGCTGATGCGTATTTTGATGACTTTACTCAAGTGGATAACGGTTTAATTATCGAAGATAATTATGGCAACGTTGTTTACAGTGGAGCACAGTTTCTGATTCCTGACCCATTACCATCTTTACATCTCCCAATTGACGACGCATATCTATATTCAGAGGTAATTGATTGGTCATATGGCGTAACCGATTTGGAAGGCCATCCATTTCATGATCCTGAATTTCCTTTTACCGAAGGGATTAGAGATCAACAGTTGATTGATGGCGACAATTTGCTAAATGACAGTAGCGGGTGGACATATATATATGGTGAACGAATGCCATATGTTGCATTATTTGATGCTCCACCTATTATTGAAACGGGCTTTTCATATGAAATGAGTTCTTCATACGAAATGGAGGCTTTTAACGCAGGTGTTGTAACATTTTCTTACCGTGGCAACTGGAATACTAGTGGTACTGTACCCGCGGATCATTCGATTACCTCTCCGGGGACTATACAATTAAGGCAACCAAATAATCTATTCAGGCAAGGTTATAGATTTGACGGGTGGTGGCATAACGGCAATGTTTTAAACCCTACGCAGAATGCTTACAATGTTTTTTGGCCAACACAAGTTTTTTGGATGCAAGCCGGCAGGACAGGGCATTTTGTTTTTTATGCCTACTGGGCTCGCGCAACAACAGTTGAATATCGTGGCAATGGCAATACTACCGGAACCGTGCCTGGGGTGCAAACTGCCAATAGTTATGGACATATAACTATTGGACATCCTACAAACTTGACAAGACCGGGTTATTTTTTTGATGGATGGCTAGATAGCACAAATGGTAGAATTTATAGAGCTGGAAATACAGTTGGTTTTGCTGGGTCTCATGGCCATCGTATTTTGTATGCGCGTTGGATTCCACTTCAGCAGCCCTTACGGTTTGAATACAGAAGCATTGGGCATACAAGTGGGACTGTGCCAATGACACATGGGGTTACACCTCCGGCAACTATTAACCTGGCTCATCCGGGAAGTTTGACAAGACAAGGATATTTTTTTGGAGGATGGAGACATCCCGGTACTGGTGGGATTTGGCAAGCCGGTTTTGGATTTACTTATGCGGCAGGTACAAGTGGTGCGATTGCTTTCTATGCGCATTGGGTTCGAACTCCAGGGCCTGTTGTTACCATTCCATATGAGATATATGTCTGTACCTTAATGCCAGTTGCACATGCCGAACAGATTTTTAGAACTGTAGCCCCTGGTTTTTATAGAACATTTGGGATTAATTTGGTGCATACACGTTCTATTGTTACCCCAAACATTAATCCAAGACGAACCAGTATCCCATGTAATGCCCCGCACTCTAATGGTTTATGTGGTTCTGCTTGTGGATTTAGGGCGGACAGTTCTGATTGTTACACAATGCATCATAGGTCAGATATGCCCCTTCTAGATTTTAGGTATCGACATAGTTTTCATACAAGGGTTTTCAGGGTTGTAGCAAATAATTTGTGTCGTTTTGTTGATAATAGTCATGATAGGATTCGTGGTTCAGCAAGGGTTCTTGAGCGAGATCTGATTGTCTCAACATGGCCAGATTTTCGTTGTGCATTAGGTACAGCTGCACATGAAATATCACATATGTTTGGTGTAGAAGATCACAATTGTACCCCTAATCAGCTATGTGCGATTGTTCCTTCGAGTCCTATATATAATCTATGGTGTAATAGGTGTAGATCAGTCATAAATTCATCTCGTGGAGTTTGGGGCGCCACCGGAGCAACTTCTATGACAAACTATCAGTATGAACGAAATAAAGCGTCCGAACTGCTACTGTAGTGCCGGATAGGCTTGCGTTTTCATCATTAAACGAATTAATAGCCAGTTATAATGCGACAGCAGCAAGCAAAGCAAATAATGTCTCATCCAGAATAGATAGTATCTTGCCTAATTTGGAAGAGAGTGTAAATCTTCTGGCACTCGAAAGGCTTTATTTGCCAACAAACATTCCCAGTGAGTATCAACTTCATCAGATAACAGTTTTTGAAAATAACGTTAGTTTGGTGTATCTTCATATAGATGATTTGGTTTCGGAAGATACAATCGTTGAAGCGTTAATTCATCAACGTCATTTCCTTTTTAACTTCACTCGTTGGAATGTTGAATCCCCGATGGAAGGTATACTTCAGCAAAACGACGCTACAATTGATGATTTGATAGACGGGAAATATTTGCTTGTTGAACCTAACTTGTTAATATGGGCGTCAGATAACGAGGTTATTTATATGTATGTACCGCTTATGCCAAGACATACCTTGGGCCAGCGCGAATTGACAAATGATGATGCTATATCAGTTGAGCACGCCCTTGAACAAATAAGATTTACCGAAACTATGGTTGTAGATTTACGAAATGATGCATAAGACCTTTTAGCAGATAGTTTTATGCTGATATGAGAGTACAATGGAATAGTAATAGATACAATGTGCCGCTTATGTGTATAAATGCTATACACACATAAGCGGGCAGTACATAATTTTGCGACGTGACTAAAAGTAGGTGACATTAAATGATTAGCGTAAAGCTAAAAAAAATCAAAAGAGGTATAGGGGTAATAAAAATTGCCGGATTCATGACTTTAGCAGCTTTAGTAATCATGTGGTTTATTCTTATCCCTGGTGGAATGGCGGCCATCTATGCCACAGAGTCAGAAAACGAAAATAGCCATGAAATAACGTTTCGTTTGACCGGTGGGCATATAGATGGAAATACGTCTGATATCATAATAACTGTCCCTCATGGCGGTACAATTGGTGATGCTATGCCACAAAACCCAGTACGCCCAGCCTTGAGTTTTGGAGGATGGGTGGAGCCAGGTATGAGGCCTCCAATTAGTCCGGCAGTAGTTGCCGACATGATTATAACAAGATCGATTACATTTGTACCTGCATGGATTAGCTTTACACCAATACCCCCGGTAAGCCTATTTTTAAATGGTGGAAATGTAAATGGAGATACTGGGCCAATAGATGTTGGCAGGTATTCATATACAAGGGATCTGATTTTAACAACAATGGACATACCTACTCCTATCCGTGACGGTTATGCGTTTTTGGGGTGGCGGCAAGATGATGAGGGGGCCATACTCTTATCTGAGGGTCTTGTGGCTCGTGCGCTTGCGGATGCCTCTGCTAGGTCATTTACGGCACAATGGGTAGCGTGGGACGAGAGCGTTTATAACGAAATAATATTTCGACTAAGTGGCGGAAATATTAATGGTAATACGGATGATATTGTTGTTTTCGTCCTCGGTGGCAGTATAATCGGCAGCGCAATGCCGCCAAACCCATCATTGCCGCCCCATATTGCTGTAACAGCTGAGTTTGCGGGATGGGTGGAATTGGGCGTATCAAGTATTCCAATAAGTCCTGCAGAAGTAGCTAGTATGCCCATAACCAGGGCAAAAACATTTGATGCCGTTTGGGGTAGTGTTACACCAGTACCCCCAGTAAGCCTATATTTAAATGGTGGTACTGTAAATGGAAGCCCTGGGCCAATAGGTATTGGAAGTTATTCATACACAGGGGATTTAATATTATTGTTTATACCTACCCCCTTTCGTTGGGGCTTTATGTTTGCAGGTTGGCGGGAAAATAATGCAGGAGACTTACTCACATCTAATGATGTGATAGCTCGTGCAACTTCAGATGCTTCTGCTAGGTCTTTTACAGCACAATGGATGGTAGAAGGGACGCCGACACCGACTCCTGCGCCGACTCCAACACCACCTCCCACCTCTAATGATATTATCGCCAGTGGCAATTTGGGAGATGGCGGCGCTTCGTGGCAGTTGCGTGATAATGGCACAATGACGGTTGGCAGTGGAGTTATTAACATACCACAAGACCAAAGCCCATGGTTTGCATACCGCGATGATATGCACAGTATCGTATTTACGGGGATTGTTACGGGTACATCGGTTAATAGATTGTTTGGGGCACTTCATATTTTGTCTTCTTTGCAGGGATCACATTACCTCGATACCAGTAGTGTAACCGATATGTCGGGGATGTTTGCAGAAGCAGAAAGCCTTACTAGCTTAGATTTATCTGCTTGGGACACCGCTATCGTAACGGATATGTCTCAGATGTTTGCTGGCGCAAGAAGTTTAGCAAACCTGAATGTTTCTGGTTGGAATACTGGCAATGTAATAAGCATGAGATCCATGTTTGATAGTGCTTTTTTGGATACGCGTGATGGCTTTGCTAACCTGGATTTATCCGCATGGGATACCCGTAATGTTATAGATATGGCATCAATGTTCCAAAATACCAGACTGGCTAGCCTTAATGTTTCGTCCTGGGATACAAGCAATGTTGTAAATATGGAGAGGATGTTTGAAAGGACATATGCATTAAACAACATGAATTTATATGGCTGGGATACAAGTAATGTCAGATATATGCAAAATATGTTTAGGTCTAGTGGCATGATAAGCATGGATATATCTGGATGGGACACCAGTAGTGTAACAAGAATGGATTGGATGTTTGCTAGCGCAAGAAGTCTGACTCATCTTGACCTTTCGGGATGGGATACCAGTAGTGTAACAAATATGAGTTGGATGTTTGCTGATACAATAAACCTGACAAGTCTTAATCTTTCGGGTTGGGATACAAGTAGTGTTGCATCCATGTCTGGTATGTTTTCTGAAGCAAACGCACTGCGGCAACTTACTTTGGGTGAACATTTCAGATTTGTTGGAAGCGGAATCGGTCTCCCTGCTGTGGAAAGAAATAACTATTATACTGGCTACTGGCAGAATATTGGTGCTGGTACCGTCAGCCACCCCCAGGGTAGCTTTGTTTTTACATCTGATGAGTTGGTACAAAGTTTTAACGGTGCTACTATGGCCGATACGTGGGTATGGCAGCCGATAGGAGCAATTCTAACGCCAACTCCGACACCAGCGCCAACTCCGACACCAACACCAACACCAACTCCGACACCAGCGCCAACTCCGACACCAACACCAACACCGTCACCAACCCCAACAATAATCACAGTAATATTCAACCCAGGCGTAGGCACCCTCCCTGCCGGTGTACAAGGCTCGCGCCAAGGTGCGTCAGGCTTTAGGGTAGATAACTTCCCTACACCAATAGCGCCCGCGAATTATACATTCGCAGGATGGTTTTTAGATGGGCATCAGGTTACGCAGGCATTTGCGGCAACATCTAATGTGACATTGTTTGCGCACTTCCAACACACCCCAGTAATACCGCTAAGGAATTACACGATAACTTTTGCCCTAAACAATGGCGCAATGCCAGCCAACACAGGCACAACCCAAACCCATGCCTACGGCACGTTAATCAATACACTGCCGGTGCCAACCCGTGCAGGGCATACCTTTGTAGGATGGATGTATGGCAACGTGCTGCAACCAATGCCATTTAACTTGCGTGGCAATATCAATCTTTCTGCTTCATGGGCAACCATGCCGGCGACCCCAACACCCACACCGCAGCCCACAATACCTCCTACGCATTTGGCGGTAGCATTTAACCCAAGCCCAGGCGCTTTTGCTGCCAGCGAAAGTGGCATACGCACGGGTGTATACGGCTTCGCGGTTAACACGATGCCCAACCCAACGCGTACCGGCTATACCTTTGCCGGATGGAGTATTGGTACAACGCCTGTTACGCTGCCGTTAACAATAAGGCATGATACAACTTTAACCGCGCGTTGGACGCCGGTTGCGGGAAGAGTTAACCCGCAAACCAGCCCGGTGCAGGTAACTTTTATGATATTTGGTGCGGTAATGCTGGTTGGGATGGCGGCCTATGGTATCATAAAGATAACCGGCAAGCAGTTTGCCGCATTTGAGCAGTACCGTACAAATATGGCACGTTTCAACCGTGAAAAGCGGATAGCGGATATAGCCGGTAGCGGTGCGTCAGATATTCCTGATAGTTCGCAAGAATAGAGCAAATCAAAGGGTTAGAGCGCTTTTAACCAAATCATCAACTCATATAGATTGGAGTTTTATGGTGCAAATAGGCCATATTAGGGCAAAGCAATCCTTGCGATATTTAACATGACTACCCGACACATGGACAGTTGAAGTATACACATCGGCATGTCTGGCCGAGGTATTCAAAATAATATTGATATTAAGGTAAAAGCAGGATTGGTTGGACATTCATCAAGGGGCTTGTGAAAGAACGGGCTTTGATTCCGTCATATCTCGTTGTTGCAACAGATATTCCCATGTTATAATTGACATACGGTAAATAAGAGCGAACAAAGTTTTGGAGGTAAGGTATGACAAATTTTGAAAAGGTGAAGTCATGCTATGCTGTATATAATGAGTGGGGAAGATTAGACACGCCCAATGGAAAGTTAGAGTTTGAATTAGCTTTGTCCATAATTACAAGCCACCTATCCCAAAAAGCCGAAATACTTGACTTAGGTGGTGGCCCGGGCAGATATACGATTGAATTAGCTAAGTTGGGTCATATACTTCACTTGGCGGATTTATCGCAAGATTTACTTGATGTAGCGATACAAAAAATCGACGAATTTGGAATTGGAAACGTTAAAACCGTCGATCAAGTCAATGCAGTTGATTTAAGCATTTACGCCGATTCTTCTTTTGATGCGGTTTTGCTTATGGGGCCTCTTTATCACCTTACCTATGAAGTTGAACGCTTCGCTTGTATACAAGAAGTCAAAAGAGTTTTGAAACCAAGTGGATTAGTATTCGCTACCTTTCTTCCATATCTTTTAGGCGCAATCGATGTGGTTGAAAGAATGTATATTACCCCCGGCAAAGTAAACGCGGAAACGCTTAATCGAGTATTTGAACATGGCGTTTATAATAATTTATCGGACAGAGGTTGGCAAGAAGCCTATTTCCCCAAATCTGATGAGGTGGAGTCTTTGTTTAATAATAACGGATTTTCAAAAGTATTGTTGCGCTCTATCTGCGGGTGGGGAGTTACTAAACCTGTCTTTGGGGAGGGAGCTACTAAAGCAGAAGAAATACACAAACTAAAAAACGAGAACCCCGAAATGCACAAAACGGTAATAGCTTTAATTAACAAAACAGCCAATGACTCCTCAATTATTGATATGTGTGGTCACGCAATCTATGTCGGGCGTAAGCAGTAACTATGGCTAATTTCTACGGTCAGGGTAGATATGGTTTTATCCTTATTTCCATGCCGATAGGCAAGGAAACTACCGCAGTACGCACCACCCCGGCTCTACCGGTGTATAGGTGCGTACCTACACTAAAACGAACGATATCGATATCCTAAAAGGAGTTCAATGATGAAATTTGACTGGAATCCTGATAAAAACAAGAGCAACATAAAAAAGCACGGCGTAGACTTTAAGGAAGCTGAAACCGTATTCCAAGATGAAATGGCTCTCGAACTTTTCGATGGTGAACATTCTGAAGATGAGGAAAGATATATAATCATCGGAATAAGTAGCAAGACAAGAGAGCTTATGGTGTGTCATTGCTTCAGGAATGGCGGTGACGTAATTAGAATAATTTCTGCAAGACGAGCAACAAAAAACGAAATCGCGCTTTATGAAAGGAGATATGCCAAATGATTAGAGAGTTAACCGAAAAAGATTTTGACCGCGCCGTTAAGAACCCTCATTTTGATAAACTAATGACCAAAGTAGAAGTTGCTGTCACAAAGGAAGATTGGGCTACTTTTTGTGAATATGCAAAAATAAATAATGTTTCGCCTGAGTTGATTATGCGGAATGGTTTGTCTGATTGGGCTAAAGAGTTACGTGAAGTTGAATAGGTTAATTTTCTCGAACCCCTTAATAGCAGTATAACCCGGTTGAACGTGTTGATTCCGCTAAAGGTGGTCGATGGAATGGTTGAAGGTTTGGCAAGGGTTTGAGAAAGCAAAAGTGTCATTGACATTATGCCCATGGTATAATCAGTAAAACAGCAAGCGTATATAGCTTATATGATGAGGATGGAAAAAATGAGGGAACTTATTAAAGAATACCGACAGAGTGTTCCGGCGTTAAGGTTTATTGGTAAAAAATATGGCGATTCTGCACACGGGTATGGTGCGATGTGGGGAGAGTGGTTTGAAAATGGTTGGTTCGATATCATCGTAAAACAAAATGACTTAAACGCTAAGGACATTTATGAAGACAGTGATGCGTATATAGGCTTGATAGGGGGAAGCGGCACGGCGGAAAACCCTATGGAATATTGGATAGGCATGTTCGTGCCGGAAAACACACCTATTCCGGAAGGTTTTGGATATATTGATTTTCCTAAAAGCGAGCTTGGAATTTGTTGGGTTTATGGGCGTGAAAATGAACTGTACGGGAATTATAATCAATGCATAGAAAAATTGATTGACGAGGGATTTGAATTTAATGCCGATTTACCTTGGTGTTTTGAACGCTACGTCTGCCCGCGTTTTACAACGCCTGATGAAAAAGGGAATGTTATTCTTGACATAGGCTTCTTCGTAAAATAATTTTCAGTCATGATGGGAGGGGTGCGGCATCAGCTTCCATTCTGTGCCTATAGGTACAGAAGCCCCCATCATAGCGTACGGCACCTGGTTTGCCCGGTGTATATGTGCACCACTACTCATTGCAAAAGGAGATGGTTTACAATGACCGAAAGCAGACAAACAATGTTCCAAACATTTATTTCATATTCAATTACGGAGTTGAAAGAGTTACTTACAAAAGCTACAGACCGCGATGAAGTGCTTTTTTATCAACGTCTGATCGCGCTAAAGTTAGGCTTGGCACAAGAGAAAGTAATAGGTAAAGAATTGTTATGAGGTACACAATAATCGCTGGAATAAACGGGGTAGGCAAGTCTACCATTTATTCTTCGCTGTCCGATGACGATGTTAGGGCATTGGGAAAGCGCATAAATGTAGATGAAATCGTTGCAACTTTTGGTGATTGGCGTGATACGGTTGCACAATTTCGTGCCGGCAAACAAGCAGTTATGGAAATAAAGAATTGCTTGAAGGCAAAGATTGATTTTCACCAAGAAACCACTTTATCCGGTCAAAGTGTGATTTATACCGCCAAAACAGCCAAGGAAGCGGGATTCTCTGTTTACTTATGGTACATTTTTGTTTCCGATGTAGAGATAGCAAAACAAAGAGTGCGTGCCAGAGTTGCAAGCGGTGGGCACGGTATTTCTGATGATGTTATTGAACATAGAAGCATAACCTCGCTCAAGACATTAAAAGCCATCATCCCTCTTTGTGATGAAGTTTGGTTGTATGACAATACCATAGCTTATAACCCCATTGCGCAAATCATCGGCGGAGTAGTAAATCTATTAGATAAAAATGTACCCCCACATATATTATCCTGTATTGTCTAAGGTTCTAATCATACACAATAGGCTTATATCTTAACCCTCTTAATAGCATAGCAAATATTGTTAGTGATTTATATAAATGAAAATGTTAAATGCATTCAAAACAACTTTATTTCCAACTAACATCATAATGCAAAACTAGGGAAGCAAAGGGCCAGAGCGCCTTTATCAAAATCATCAATACATATTGATGACAATTGCTTAATGCAAAAAGACAATGTGCTAGCAGAGCAATCCTTGCAGTTTTTACATAATTATCAGCAGCATGTCGCTCCCCGCGGCTATCTAGGCGCATTATTTTCTGTTTTGTAGCAGTTTTGTAATATTTCTGTTGCATAATTGTAATATTTCAGTATAATGGTGTCTAAATATGTCGAAGTAATGTCTTGCGGGGGTGCATGTATGTTGTGTTCAGTTGTGGGCGGGTCTGGATAATTTTTATCGGGCTTGCTTTTTTTGTGCCCTTGCGGGAAGTAGAAGTATAAACATATGACAAAATTAAAGGCGTGCTGCCATCATTGGTAGCGCGCCTTAAGTAACGGGAGGATATTTTTTATGAAAGAAAGAATTACCAGGCGTATGTTTGCAGTATTGATGGCTTTTGTTATGGCTTTTGCGTTGCTTGTGCCTTTTTCGGTGCAGGCTGCGGCTGTGCCAAACTTGAACTTTGGACGTGTCTCGACATGGGGGGATGGCGTTGGTCCTGTTCCCAGTTTGGCGAGTGGACGTGTAAGTGCAGGCTTTGGAACATCACCAACCAGGTTTTACCGCGCAACTACTGTAGACGGTGAGGATGTTTGGATTTGGCTACAGCAGATAATGAGCAGCTCGGATATTTTGCATATGCAAGTAGGAAATAATGTAACACAGGTAAATATGGCCCCCGGCAGCAGTGTCACGATATCTAACGGTAGTTATACATTCAGCGTTTCGTCATGGGTTGAGGGTGGTGGGATTGGTCACGCAATATTGGCCTCCACTATAGAGACGATTGCGCTTCCTGCGTCGTTACGTAATGTCACCATAACTAACGGCAGAGCTGGGAACAATGCCACTCCTCCTCAGGCAGCGGCAGGCGCGTCAGTTGTAATTAATGCAGGAACCCCGCCCGCCGGTCAACAATTTGCGGGTTGGACATCGACATCAGGCGTTAACTTCTTTGATAGCGCCAGTATTATAACAACATTCACAATGCCAGCCGGCACAGGTGATGTAGTAGTAACAGCGAGTTGGGAACCTATAACACCTGCATCTAACAACATTACAGTTATTGGCGGGACGGGGGCTAATGCCAATCCCAATCCGGCAACGGCAGGTACGGTAGTATCAATTCAAGCCGGAACTCCGCCTACCGGACAGCAATTTTCACACTGGACTTCGTCATCAGGCGTTATCATTGCCAGTACCAACAGTGCTAACACAAGTTTCACAATGCCGTCTGGCACAGGTACTGTAACAGTACAAGCGCATTTTGAGCCTATATCACCTGCATCCAACAATATTACAGTAATTGGCGGGACGGGGGCTAATGCCAATCCCAATCCGGCAACGGCAGGTACGGTAGTATCAATTCACGCCGGAACTCCGCCTGCCGGACAGCAATTTTCGCACTGGACATCATCAGGCATAATCATCACCAATATCAACAGTGCTAACACAACTTTCACAATGCCGTCTGGTACTGTAACAGTACAGGCGCATTTTGAGCCTATATCACCTGCATCTAACAACATAACAATAGTAGATGGCGGATGGGGAAACAGTGCTAGCCCTAATCCGGCAGCAGCAAACGCGTTAGTAACAATTAACGCCGGGACTCCGCCAGCCGGTCAGCAATTTGCGGGCTGGACTACGAATGTGCCAAACGTTATCTTTGCCAATAGTGCAAATGCTACAACAACATTCATTATGCCATCAGGTTCAAATCCTGTAATTGTTACAGCGAATTGGACGCCTATATCTACATCTAACAACATCGTAATAATGGGCGGTGGAGGGGGATACAATGCCAATCCTAATCCGGCTGTGGCAAACGCGATAGTAACAATTAACGCAGGTACCCCGCCAGCCGGTCAACAATTTGCAGGTTGGTCTACAAATGTGCCAAACGTTAACTTTGCCAATCCTGCCAGTGCTACAACCACATTTGTTATGCCGTCTGGCACGGGTACAGTAATAGTAACAGCTAATTGGATACCTATTTCTAATAATATAATAATAATCAACGGTGGCGGGGGACATATCGCAAATCCCAATCCAGCAGCGGCAAACGCGATAGTAACAATTAACGCAGGTACACCGCCAGCCGGGCAACAATTTGTAAATTGGACAACGACTACACCATTCGTTAATTTTGCCGATGCTAACAGTGCTACAACAACATTTGTTATGCCACCCGGCACGGGTAATGTAATTATTACAGCAAATTGGACGTCAGTAGCTCAAGACCCTCAAGGCCCGTTTATTGTAACTTTTAACCCCAACGGCGGGACGCGCACAGGCGGCGGGGCACTCAACCAATCCGTAGCCGGTGGAGGCAATGTCAATCTCAGCAACTTGCCAATAGTCGAACGTGCGGGTTATGAGTTCTTAAACTGGACTCCGCTAGCATGGCTTACTAATGTTACTAGCAACATAACTTTAACGGCAGTATGGGCACCTTTACCCCCACACACAGTAATATTTGACTTAAACGGCGGAACACATGCTGGCGGCGGAAGCTTGACTCAGACTGTGCCCCACGGTAGTAATGCTGCTCCTCCGGCGGTTACTCGTCTCGGTTTTACCTTCAATGGATGGACCTGGCCCTCGACAGGTGGAGGGTATACAAATGTCACATCAGGCCCAAGAACAATAACAGCACAGTGGATAGCCCAAGGCCCGTTTACCGTAACTTTTGACGTAAACGGCGGGACGCATACAGGCGGCGGGGCACTGGTTCAAAACAATGTGGCCCATGGAGGCAATGCTAACCTACCAGAAGTCACCCGCGTGGGTTATACATTAGTAGGGTGGAGTCCAGCTGGTAGCCATCAAAATGTCATGAGCGACAGGACATTAGTGGCACATTGGGCACCTGTGGGCCATTTTGGAGTAATCTTTGACTTAAACGGCGGGTCATACGCAGGTAATCAAAGTCTGCTTGTGCAAACTGTCGTATCCGGCGGCAACGCAACAGCGCTGTCAGGCAACCCAACCCGCTCGGGATTTGTATTCACAGGGTGGAGTCCGACTGTTAACCTTAATAACGTAACCAATCATAGGATATTTGTTGCTCAGTGGGTACCTCTTTTCACAGTAACCTTCGCGCTTAACGGCGGGATATACGCGGGCAATCAAAACCTACTTTCTCAAACCATAGTATCCGGCAATAACGCAACGCAATTGACAACAAACCCAACCCGCCCAGGATTTGTATTCGC